>JAEEGK010000550.1_pt1 | contig 93412 bp, 70 predicted proteins | sample 8958771 | NCBI WGS metagenome assembly JAEEGK01 (sample SAMN16246547, study PRJNA631951) | gut metagenome | biome: gut microbiome; feature: rumen; material: SC-attached | host: Bos | place: Iran: Karaj | collected 2018-10
TTACCACGAAGCAACTTAGCCACTTTTGAAGCGAGGCGGCCTACCACCTGATCGGTAGCGTCGATTACGACCCACTCCTTCTTTGCAGTCTCCTTGTTAGCGGAGATTGTCTTGTAACTTAAAGTGTCCATTCTTGACTTTTAGAAAATTTTTATTACTACTAAAAAACATTTGTTTGGGTGCGGATTCACTAACCATCGGCGTGGCCAAACGCTCGACTATTAACACACATCACCCACGGGGCTCTAAGTGTACCCCGAAAAATAATCGGTCCGCAAAATTACTAATATTTTTTGACATACACATACATATATAATGTGTAAAATGTATTTTTATATTTTTTTAACTACTGTAATTGATATTTGTTTGCTCCGCTGAGAATTTATTAATACTTTTGCACATGAAAAGACAAGACATTTTTGTATATAATGATGGAGCAGATAACAAGCGGACAGAATCCGAAGATAAAACATTTGATACAGTTGCAGCAGAAATCCTCGGTAAGACGAAAGGAAGGCCTGTTCGTGGTTGAGGGACAGCGCGAAGTGGAGCACTGCATGAATGCAGGTTATGAATTGGATAGCATTTTCACTACCTCGGAAGATATGGGGCTCAGTATGCTATGCAAGCAGAGCTTGAATACGGATCATCGTCCTCCTATTATATATAATGTGTCGCAGAATGTATATGAGAAGATAGCATACCGTGGCAGTACGGAGGGTGTCGTGGCGATAGTCAGGGAGCGAAAGACCTCGCTTGGCGACATTGCTCCGGGCAATGATGGCAAGGCTCCGCTCTATGTGGTGTTGGAGAAGGTTGAGAAACCAGGCAATCTGGGAGCAATACTGCGTAGTGCCGATGCTTCTGGCGTTGATGCGGTGATAGTGTGTGACCCATTGACTGACATATACAACCCCAACATAATTCGTGGCAGTATAGGTGCAGTGTTTACCGTGCCGACGGTGACGTGTGATTCAGCAGAGTGTATAGACTTTCTGAAAGCACATGGCGTACAGGTGCTTACGGCACAACTACAGGACTCTAACCTTTATTACGACCAGGATATGACACTCCCTACGGCAATTGTTATGGGGACAGAGGCGACGGGACTTACCGACCAGTGGCGCAAGGCGGCAGATGCCCACATACGCATCCCTATGCTCGGCAAACTTGATTCGCTTAATGTCTCCGTCAGTGCGGCAATACTGATGTATGAGGCAGTGCGCCAACGTACGGCTAAATCCTGATAAAGTAACAGTTTTTCGTATTTCTTATACGTTTTGTCACATATTTCTGCAAAAACACAGAAATATGTGACAAATTGTTATTTCACAGTTTCTTGAGGGTGGAAATTTATCTTGTTAAGGTGGAATTTTATTTCTAATCCATAGATGTTATGTGGTTTTTGGTATAAAAAGTTTTCTTAAAACAAAAAAATGATGTAACTTTGGGACCGTTAATCAATCTTTCATTAAACTAACGTAACAAAATGATTACTAACTATTCTTATTTGCAAAACCCATTAAGGGTTATTGCGCTTTTGATGTTGTTTGTGTGCACATGCGGCATGCAGGCACAGTTTTATTCTGCCCCTGCCTTTCCTGGTGCAGAGGGTTTCGGTCGCTACACTACCGGTGGACGCGGCGGACAGGTTATTCACGTCACAAACCTTAACGACTCGGGTACGGGTTCGCTGCGTGCAGCCATCAACACTGACGGCGCACGCATCATCGTCTTTGACGTGGCTGGTACGATTGCACTGCAGTCTGACCTTAAGATTGCGAAGGACAACTGCACCATTCTGGGCCAGACAGCTCCGGGCGGTGGCATCTGTCTGAGGAACTACACCCTGCACATCAACGCCAACAACGTGATTGTGCGTTTCATTCGCTGCCGCATGGGCGACACTGCCGGCAACGAGAACGATGCCATGTCGGCAAGTCACAAGGCGGGCGGTTACAAGAAAAACATCATCATCGACCACTGTTCTATCTCATGGTGCGTTGATGAGTGCGGCTCTTTCTATGGTAACGAGGACTTCACCATGCAGTGGTGCATACTTTCTGAGTCGCTCACAAACTCCGTGCACGACAAGGGTAGCCATGGCTACGGCGGCATCTGGGGCGGCGACAAGGCAGCCTTCCACCACAACCTGTTGGCACACCACAACTCTCGCAACCCACGCTTTGACCATGGTTACCTGGCAGAGCATGCAGGCATAGTGGACTATATAAATAATGTAGTGTATAACTGGGGCGGCAACTCTACCTATGGTGGTGAGAACAAAAGCGGACTTCAGCCTAAGAAGTTCAATATGATAAACAACTATTACAAGCCGGGACCACGTACTATCAACGTGGCAAAGACGCAGAACAGATTGCTCAATCCTACTACAAAGTGCAGCAACTGTAACAGCAGTGACCAGTATGGCGTAGTGCCAGGCAAGTTCTACATCAACGGCAACAAGGTGAACGGCACTACCGTAAGCCTTACCACATCATCAACAAGTTGCAGCAATATCACCTTCGACTCTGGCTACAGCTTCAGTTCATTTGCTTCAAACTGCCTGTCAAACAGCCGCTATAAGTCATCAGCCTATGACTTCGGTTCATATAACACCGTCTCACTGCACTCTGCAGACAATGCCTTCACAAAGACAGTGCAGTATGCAGGCGCAAGCTACAGCAGAGACGCAGTTGACACCCGTATTGCCAACGAGACAAAGAACGGCACATACACCTATACAGGCAGCAACGGTTCTACATACGGACTCATCGACACTCAGGGCGACGTAGGTGGTTGGCCTACGCTTAGCGGAACAAAGCAGACAGACTCTGACAACGATGGTATTCCTGACACTTGGGAGACTGCACACGGTTTGTCAAACTCAAAGGACAACTCTGCTACATATACCCTCGACTCTCGCGGTTACTATACCGACCTGGAGGTGTATGCCAACTACTTGGTGCAAGACATAACAAAGGCGGAGCGTGCAGATGCTTCAGCTACATTCACAGAGTACTATCCTCTTGATGCAACATCTTCTTCGTCATCTACCAGCACCACCACCATCTTCTCACTGAAGAACAAGGCAACCTCTAACGTAAGCGTGGCAGCAGGCAGCGACCTCAACCTGTCTTCTTACGCTACCATCTCTGGCGGTTCTGCATTGGTACACAACGGCCATGCCTCATCAGCTGCCAATATGGTTTCTGCAAGTGGCGTAACCACTCGCAACTCTGGCGGCTCATATATAAAGATTACTTTGAGCACTGCTCTGCAGGAGGGTGACGTGCTGACAACAACTGGCGACAATGGCGGCTACGTGGCTACGGCTTACACCAACAGCAGCAGCGACAACATCAGCAGCAATAAGTTCACCTTCACCTCTGCCTATGACGGTGTCAAGACCATCTACATCATGCGTGGTGCGTCAAAGCCATACATAACGGGTATAACCATAACCCGCAAGGCTTCAAGCATAGAGTGGGACTTCAGCGAGTTCACCTCTACCATTACGGCTTCGGGCAGCAACTACACTACGTCATACAATGGACTGACACTGGTGGGCAACTCTAACTCTTCTTACACGAGTGACTACATCTCTGCGACGGCTGGCTTCCACATGAACGGTACAAGTTCATCAACGAACCGCCATATCAAGTACACACCAAGTGAGAATGGTACGCTGACGGTTTACTACGTATCAAACAACAGCACTGCTACCGACCGCATCACAGCTATCGGCACGAAGGTTACCACAGGCACATCGCTCTCTGTAGGCAGCAATGGCGTACTGGCATACGGCTATACCAACGGTTATACAGAGAAGTCTATCAGCGCTTCGCTGACAGCCGGCACAACCTACTATGCTTACTTCGCTAACGGCGGACAGTCAATCAAAAAGTTAGTGTTCACCGCAAGTAGCTCAAGCAACGCAAAGCTTTCAACCGTTCTCCTCGGTGAAGAAGACGACAGCGAGGCAACAGCCATCAGCACCGTAGAGGTGACACCGTCAGAAGAAAACTCAGATGCCATCTACACCATTGACGGCAGAAGAGTCAACGCAAACGGTGGCAAACTGCCTGCAGGCATATACATTAAGAACAAGAAGAAGATACTTGTAAGATAAACACATCTGACAAAATTCATTATTATAAAGACCGCCTGGCACTAATGCCAGGCGGTCTTTTGTATTCATAAATAACGAAGTGTATCTTTTAGAAAATAAGCAATTACAATATAGGACATTTTTGATATCGGAAGACTCAAAAAAAGTCGACAGGAATATTCAAAACAGAGCGATAGATGAGTAACAGGAAGCCATCAGATGTGCCTTTGGAAGCATAAAAACGACCTTTGAATTGCAAAAGCATAGCTTTTACACTCTGAAAGCATAGCTTTTAGAGCGTAATATGATAGCTTTAACAATGAAAAACGATAGCTTTTACCGCGTAAAAGCTATCGTTTTATTTTGTTAGAAAATACCCTGCTGCTGATTATCAGACGGTTACGATGTGCGTGAGAATCGCGTGTACGCAACCAACTTGTCGTTTGCTTGAAAATATGGCAAGCATATCGAGTTAAAAATACATATAGGATAGGACATTTTTGACAACATACATATATATTAAGGTGGGTTCTAAAAAATATGACATAATGATATTCGTATAATTGAATAATTTAACTTGTGGGAATTTTTAGAACCCACCTTTATGTAATATGTTTTTTTCCATGAAAGCCTGGGCATAAATCCAAATTTGAATTAATTTAACTTTAATTAATTCGGTATATTGGAATTATTTAGTAACTTTGCAAAATCACTCGCGTGTACGCATGATTATGCGAGAGTTATAAAGACTATATATATACTAATTAATAAATACTATGAGTTTAAAAATTGTAGTACTTGCCAAGCAAGTACCCGACACCCACAATGTGGGTCCTGATGCGATGACGCCAGAAGGCACCATCAACCGCTCTGCATTGCCTGCAGTCTTCAATCCGGAAGACCTCAATGCACTGGAGCAGGCTCTTATCTTGAAAGACAAGTTTCCTGGTTCTACCATCTCTGTCGTTACCATGGGACTGCCTAAATCTGCTGAAGTAATCCGTGAGGCACTGTATCGTGGTGCTGATGAGGGCTACGTAGTTACTGACCGTCCGTTGGGTGGCGCTGACACCCTTGCCACATCATATACCCTTTCACAGGCTATCAAGAAGATTGGCAACTTCGACATCATTCTCGGTGGCCGCCAGGCTATCGACGGTGATACCGCACAGGTAGGTCCGCAGATTGCTGAGAAGCTGGGACTGACACAGGTTACATACGCTGAGGAAATCCTCTCTCTCGACGAGAAGGCAAAGAAGATAGTCATCAAGCGCCACATAGACGGTGGTGTGGAGACTGTAGAGGCTCCGCTGCCATTGGTGGTTACCGTAAACGGCAGTGCCGCTCCTTGTCGTCCACGCAACGCTAAGCGCGTGATGAAATATAAGAATGCCACGGTGGTTGCAGAGCGCGCACCAGAGCAGGCTGAGTGCTACAATGCACTGATAGCAAAGAAGCCTTACCTGAACATCACACAGTGGGGGGCTGCCGATATAGACTGCGATCCTAAGCAGATAGGCAAGGCTGGTTCACCAACAAACGTGAAGGCAGTGAAGAACATCGTGTTCAAGGCTAAGGAGTCACGCACAATGACCGGCTCTGACGAGGATATCAACAACCTCATGGTTGAACTAATTAATGAGAAGATTATAGGTTAGGACCCTACCCCTAACCCTCCCAAGGGAGGGAGTCTCCCCTTGGGGAGATTGAGAGGGGGTCGATAATTATATTAGAAAATGAACAACGTATTTGTATATTGCGAAATAGAAGGCACGCAGGTAAAAGACGTGGCTCTGGAGTTGCTGACGAAAGGACGCAAACTCGCCAACACGCTCGGCGTGCAACTGGAATGTGTCATCGCTGGCTCTGGCCTTGACGGCGTAGAGAAGCAGGTGATGAAATATGGTGTGGACAAGGTGCATGTGTTTGATGCCGAGGGACTGTTTCCATACACATCTAACCCTCACACCGCTCTAATGGTGAACCTCTTCAAGGAGGAGAAGCCACAGATTTGTCTCATGGGCGCAACGGTGATAGGCCGCGACCTCGGTCCACGCGTGTCGTCAGCACTGTTCAGCGGTCTGACAGCCGACTGCACAGAGTTGGAAATCGGCGACTTCGACATGAAGGTGAAGAACGATGCCGGAGAGATTGTTGACAAGCACTACGAGCAGCAGCTCTATCAGATTCGTCCTGCTTTCGGCGGTAACATCGTTGCCACCATCGTAAACCCTGAGCACCGCCCACAGATGGCTACGGTGCGCGAGGGCGTGATGAAGAAAGAAGTGCTCGACGAGAATTACAAGGGCGAGGTCATCAAGCACGACGTTGCAAAGTATGTGCCTCAGACAGAGTATGTGGTAAAGGTACTCGACCGTCACGTGGAGCAGGCCAAGCACAACCTCAAGGGAGCGCCTATCGTGGTTGCCGGAGGCTATGGCGTAGGCAGCAAGGAAGGTTTTAACCAGCTTTTTGAACTTGCGAAGGAACTGCACGCTGAGGTAGGCGCAAGCCGTGCCGCCGTTGACGCAGGCTGGATAGACCACGACCGTCAGATTGGCCAGACTGGTGTAACAGTACGTCCGAAGGTGTATATCGCCTGCGGCATCAGCGGTCAGATTCAGCATATCGCAGGTATGCAGGATGCCGGAATCATTATTTCGGTGAACAGCGACCCGGATGCTCCTATCAACACCATCGCCGACTACGTAATCAACGGCACCGTGGAGGAAGTAATTCCAAAGATGATTAAGTATTATAAGAGTAATAATAAGTAGCAACCCCTACCCCTGCCCCTCCCCGAGGGGAGGGATGGATATGTAGAACTATAAAAACAATTCCACAAACATATTCCCTACTCTCCCCACGGGGAGAGATGCCCGCAGGGCAGAGAGGGGGTCGTGGATTTAAAAACTATGGCTAATTTTTATACAGATACTCCTGAGATTAAATATTTTCTCAGCCATCCATTGCTGAAGCGCATCGTTGAACTGCGCGAGCGTGGATATGCCGACGCAGACAAGTATGACTATGCACCGGCAAACTTTGAAGACGCCATCGACAGCTATGAGCGCGTGATGGAACTCGCCGGTGACGTATGCGCCAACATCATCGCTCCCAATGCCGAGAGCGTGGATGCAGAAGGCCCTCGCTGCGAGAATGGTCGCATGATTTATGCTTCAAAGACCTACGAAAACCTCGACGCTACAGTCAAGGCAGGACTCAACGGTGTTACCATGCCACGACGCTACGGCGGTCTGAATTTCCCTATGGCGATATACTCTGCCATCAACGAGATGATAGCAGCAGCCGACACTGGTTTTGAAAACATCTGGTCACTGCAGGACTGCATAGAGACACTCTACGAGTTTGGCGACGAGGACCAGCGCCAGCGTTTCGTGCCCCGCGTATGTCAGGGCGAGACAATGTCAATGGACCTGACAGAGCCAGACGCAGGTTCTGACCTGCAGTCAGTAATGCTCAAGGCCACATACGACGAGGAGAACAAGTGCTGGCGACTGAACGGTTGCAAGCGCTTCATCACCAACGGTGACTCTAACATACACCTCGTGCTGGCACGTTCAGTAGAGGGCACACGCGACGGCCGCGGACTGTCAATGTTCATCTACGACAAGCGCAACGGTGGTGTTGACGTGCGCCGCATCGAGAACAAGCTCGGCATACACGGTTCACCAACCTGTGAGCTCGTTTACAAGAATGCCAAGGCAGAGCTCTGCGGCAGCGAGCGCATGGGACTCATCAAATATGTGATGGCACTGATGAACGGTGCACGTCTCGGCATCGCCGGACAGTCAACCGGTACGTCACAGATGGCATACAACGAGGCACTGGCATACGCCAAGGACCGCAAGCAGTTCGGCAAGGCTATCATCAACTTCCCTGCCGTATATGACATGCTCGCCATCATGAAGGCAAAGCTCGACGCCGGCCGCACACTGTATTACACTACGGCACGCTACGTTGATATGTATAAGACACTCGAGGACATCGAGCGCGAGCGCAAGGCAGCAGGTGACAAGCTCACACCGGAAGAGCGTACGGAGTGCAAGACATTCTCTAAGCTTGCCGATGCCTTCACACCTATCGCCAAGGGCATGACATCAGAGTATGCCAACCAGAACGCCTACGATGGAATACAGATTCACGGTGGTTCCGGCTTCATGCTTGAGTATGCCTGCCAGCGTCTGTACCGTGATGCACGTATCCTCACCATCTATGAGGGCACCACACAGCTGCAGACCGTGGCTGCAGGTCGCTATATCACCAACGGTTTCTATGGCCAGGTCATCGCCGACATGCTTGAGGCAGGCCAGGCACCGAAGGAAATCGGTACGGCAGACTGGTGCGCAGCCGAGTTCCAGCCACTGAAGGAAAAGGTTGCCAAGATGGCTGCGAAGTACAATGAGGCAGTGGAATACGTCAACGAGAAGAAGGACGACGAGTTCAAGGACTTCGCCATCCGTCACCTCTACGAGATGGCAGCCGACTGCATCATGGCTCTGTTGCTCATCGGCGACGCATCGAAAGCACCTGAGCTGTTCGCCAAGTCGGCTCGCGTATATACACGCTACGCTGCTGCCGAGATAGAGAAGCATTACGACTTCGTAATGTCTGCAACGGCAGAAGACCTGGCAGACTACCGCAAGGCTTGATTATAGAAAGGTATTCTTAAGGTGGGTTCTATAATTCCCACCTTAAGTACCTGCCTTATTATAACTATCTGAACAACAAAATCTCCGAAGGCGCAAACGCACCTTCGGAGATTTCTTTTTATGCATATTTTCCACACTTTAGAAGAGAGGAAAAGAATCGTACGACATAAAAATGCTAAAAAAGCCTTAAAAAGCAAACTTTTCGGCTTTTAGGCTTTCTTATTCCAACTTTTTTTAGTAAATTTGCAAGGGTTTATTTGGTACACAAATTCGCATAGCGGGCATTTATGGCCCCTTTACGGCGATTTATGTGAAAAAACGAAGAATTAAAAGATTAAAACATAAAAAATGGACGAAACACAGACTTACGATTACGACAGAATCCGCAAGATTAACATTGAGGATGAGATGAAGTCGAGCTACATCGACTACTCAATGTCGGTAATCGTGGCTCGCGCACTGCCTGATGTGCGTGATGGCTTCAAGCCAGTACACCGTCGCATACTTTACGGTATGCTCGGCATAAACAATACAAGCAGTCAGCCATACAAGAAATGTGCTCGCGTAGTAGGTGAAGTGCTTGGTAAGTATCACCCACACGGCGACTCTTCCGTTTATGGAGCTCTGGTGCGCATGGCCCAGGATTGGAGCATGCGATACACACTGGTTGACGGACAGGGTAACTTTGGTTCTGTTGACGGCGACTCACCAGCCGCAATGCGTTACACCGAGTGTCGTCTGAGCAAGATGGGCGAACACATCATGGACGACATGGAGAAGGAAACCGTCGATATGATGAACAACTTCGACGACTCGCTGCAGGAACCTACCGTGATGCCTACAAAGATTCCTAACCTCCTTGTCAACGGTGGCAACGGTATTGCCGTGGGTATGGCGACAAACATCCCAACACACAACCTCGGAGAGGTGATTGACGGTTGCTGTGCATACATAGACAATCCAGACATCGACATCGATGGACTGATGCAATACATCAAGGCTCCAGACTTCCCTACAGGTGCATTCATATATGGCATACAGGGAGTCAAGGATGCATACGAAACTGGCCGCGGACGCATCGTGATGCGTGCAAAGGCAGAGATAGAGTCAGCGGAGACCCACGACAAGATTGTCGTTACTGAGATTCCATACGGCGTAAACAAGGCTCAGTTGATTGAGAACATTGCAGACCTTGTGAAGGAAGGAAAGCTTGAGGGTATCTCAAACGTAAACGACGAAACAGGCCGTCAGGGTATGCGTATCGTTGTTGACGTAAAGCGCGATGCCAACGCAAACGTGATACTCAACAAACTGTTTAAGATGACTGCACTGCAGAGTTCATTCTCTGTAAACTGCATCGCACTGGTGAAAGGTCGTCCACGTCTGCTCACGCTGAAAGACTGTGTGAAGTATTTCGTTGAACACCGTCATGACGTAACCATACGCCGCACTAAGTTTGACAAGAAGAAGGCAGAAGCACGCGCTCACATATTGGAAGGCTTGATAATCGCCGTTGACAACATTGACGAGGTTGTTAAGATTATCCGTGCTTCAAAGGCTCCAAGTGATGCGCAGCGTACATTGGAGGAGCGCTTCAACATTGACGAACTGCAGTCAAAGGCTATCGTTGACATGCGACTTGGTCAGCTGACAGGTCTGCGTGTGGAAGAACTGCGTAACGAATATGCAGAACTGGAGAAACTTATTGCATACTTACAGCAGATACTCGACGACCCTGAGTTGTGCAAGAAGGTGATGAAGGATGAACTGCAGGAAGTGAAAGACAAATACGGCGACGAGCGCCGCACAGAGATTAAGCTTTCAAATGCAGAGTTCAATCCAGAGCAGTTCTATGCCAACGACCCTGTGGTCATCACGATGAGCCATCTGGGATATATCAAGCGCACATTGCAGACAGACTTCCGTGCACAGTCACGCGGCGGTACGGGTAGCCGTGGCAGCAAGACACGTGAGCAGGACTTCACGGAATACATATATGCAGCAGAGGCACACGACATGATATTGTTCTTCACACGTCAGGGACGTGTATATTGGCAGCGTTGCTTTGAGATACCAGAGGGCGCACGCGATTCCAAAGGCCGTGCAATACAGAATATGTTGCAGCTTGCACCTGGAGACAGCGTGAATGCATTCCTCGGCATACAGAGCCACAAGTTTGTTGATGAAGAATTCCTGAGCAGCCACTTCGTTGTGTTTGCAACAAAGAACGGTGTTGTAAAGCGTACATGTTTGAAAGACTTCTCACGTCCACGTTCTCTCGGTGTGCGTGCCATTAACATTAGGGAAGATGATGAGGTTGTAAACGTAATGCTGACCAACGGTCACAACGAGCTGATACTTGCAAGCCGCAATGGTAAGGCCGTGCGTTTCAACGAAACCGACGTTCGCGTAATGAGCCGTCTTGCTACCGGTGTACGCGGCATGACACTGCAGGGCGATGATGATGCCGTGATAGAAATGGTAGTGGCATACGATCCAGAACAGTCGCTGATGGTTGTTTCAGAAAAAGGCTTCGGCAAGCGTTCAAAGATTGGTGTGCTCACAGAAGTGACACGCGAGGACGGCACAACATACATGAAAGTAGAGGACGGTGGCTACCGTCTCAGCAAGCGTGGTTCGAAGGGTGTGAATACACTTAACGTAACGGATAAGACAGGTAAGGTTGTTGCAGTCAAGTGCGTGACTGGAGATGAGGACCTCATGATTATCAACAAGAGCGGCATAGCCATCCGCTTCGCCATTGCCGACACCGGCGGTGAGAAGGGACGTAATACGCAGGGCGTGAAACTCATCGAACTGAAGAAACGCGGTGAGGCCATCGCAAGTGTATGCGTGGTGCCACACGAAGATGTTGAAGAAGACGAAAACGGCGAGACAGAGGAGAACACCAACAACGAGGAGTAATTCAACGTTTCAAACCGTTTTACGTCAAAATAACAAATCCAAATAACAAACAATGTTAAGTCAGATTAGCAGAACGGAGCTTGCTTCGATTCTGCCCTGACAAGAAAAGGTGTAAATAATTAAACTTTAAGAAACAAATTAAAGAAAGAAAACTGAAGGATTGAAAAGCAAAAAAGAAAACTGAAGACTAACAACTGTGAATAAACAATTATGAAAAAGATTTTCATCACGATGCTGGCTGCTGTAGCAGCAACCGCATCATTCGCACAAGGCAATCCAAAGATTGAGAAGGAAGTAAAGGCCACCAAAGAGTACAATGCCGGCAAGACATTGCTTGAGGGCCAGTATGCCAGTCTTACTGACGAGCAGAAGGGCGCAGGCCACAATGCTCTCGTTGAGATTGTTTATCCAAACGCTTCCAAGGCTTTCGACACATGGCAGATAAACAGCACCATGGGCAAAAACGATCCCGTTGACTTCCAGCCTATCTATCAGGCTATCGACGAGGCTGTCAAGGCTGACGAGCTGAACGCCAAGTTCCACAAGAAGAACCAGGATCGTTTGGCTAACTTCCGTATTCCTCTCATCGTTGCCGGTCAGAATTATCTGCAGGTCAATGACTACGATAATGCATTCGAGTACATGAAACTTTATGTAACATCTGGATTCAGCTCACTGTTCAAGGAAGTGGCTGGCGAAAAGGATGCAAACATCGGCAACGTGGCTCGTCTTTGCTGTGCCATCATGTATCAGAAAGAGAATTATGCAGAAGGCATCAAGTATGGTGAAATCGCTATGGCCGACACTGCATCACGCGCTGATGCAGAGCCTTACTATTTCGCTTGCATAGAGAAACAGCTCAAGACAAAGGATGACACTCTGAAGTACATCAAGAAGATGGAGGAAATCGATGCCAAGAAATATTTCGCACGCATGATGAGCCTCTACAACTCTATCGGTGAGACAGAACTTGCAAACAAGTTGCTCGACGAAGAGATTGCACGCAATCCTCAGAACAAGATGGCTTACGCTGTAAAGGGTGAGAACGCTATGCAGAACCGTGAATACGATGTTGCCATCGCAAACTTCAAGAAGGTTGTAGAACTTGACCCTTCATTCACCGCTGTATGGTTCAACCTCGGTGTTTGCACATCGCAGAAGGGTTTCGACCTCAACGAGAAATACACCGACAGCAAAGGCAAGTTGCCAGCCGACAAGGCTGCTGAAGTACAGGGTGTACTCAAGGAGGCTATCGTAGCATACGAGAAGGTTCGTGAGCTCGATCCTAACCATGAGCAGATTTCTAACTGGCCTGTTCAGCTCCGTATGCTCTACAACGCTGTTGGCGAGACAGCAAAGGCTCAGGAAATCACAAACATGCTGGGTGACAACTAATTTAGGATAATCAAGAGTTGAAAATAGGGAATCATGTTCTCTATTTTCAACTCTTTTTTTTTCAAACATCAATTCCCTATAAGGCAGATGCGAAAGATTGTTTTTCTATCATTCATATTTCTATGTCTCACCATGACAGCTGCTAATGACGATGCCAAGAACGCCAAGCAGCTGAAGACAGACATTACCGCTGCAAAGACAGCGATAAAGAATGCTACGGACATGGAGAAAAATGACAACAACGCACAGAGGAAGCTCAATGCGTTGGAGAAAAGCGAGCAGACAATAGGGAATTATCTTTCGCAGGAAGAGTACAAGGAGAGAAAGGATCTGCATCTGTTGCTCATAGACTTGATAAGGAAACAATACGAAGCCGGCAACGAGAAGATGTACCTGAAGCAGAAGGTGGACACCGCATGGTATGTAAAGACAGGCCGCAGGATGTTTCTTGCGATAAAGACGTTTGACAGCATCGATGCCAAGCCCAACGACAAGGGCGTGGCGGAGCCGTCGTATCGCAAAAGACATTCAGAATACCTCGCCCCCTACAGGGTAAACATCATGAAGGGCGGCTTGTATTTCATGAGGCACAGGGAATGGGCCGAGGCATGGCAGTGCCTCGACATGTACCTTGACAGCCGCATCTGGCCACTGTTTCAGGACACCGCCCCCGACACCATCGATACAAAGCGCGTGGCATACATGGCGATGAGGGCTGCATGCGAACTGCAAGACCTTGACAAGGCACGCAAATACTCCAAAGAAGCACTGTCAAATACCACGCTGAACGAGAGAGGACTGACGATGCTCTCCAATCTTTCTTTGGCAAAAAAAGACTCCACCTTATATATAGAATATATCACCAAGGGATTTGAGAAATACCCAAAGTCAGAGTATTTCTTCCCCCGACTCATAGACTACTACACCAACAAGGGTGACTATGAGAGTTCAGAGAAATATGTTGACCAGGCACTGGAGAAAGACTCCACCAACCATCTGTTTATGCTGGCGAAGCACAGTCTGCTGATGTCAACAGAGAAATACGACGATGCCCTTCGTTATGCCTACAGGCTCATACAGGACAACGACACGCTGCCCATACTGAACTACAATGTCGGTTTCATATATTACCAGAAAGCCCAGCAGGCATTGAAGCAGACAGGCAAGCCCTACCGAACGAGGATGAAGGAGGCTCAGAAATACTATAAGTTTCTGCTGCCATACATGGAGAAATACCGCAAATCAGCACCTGATGACCGCGCACGCTGGCACGGCATACTTTATGATGCTTATTTGAACCTAAATATGGGAAAGGAATTCAATGCGCTGGAGAAAGAGTAGTTTATTATACCTTGCCATCATCTTGACATTTCTCTCTGCTGTCAGCTGTAAAGAACGCCAGAAGACAGTAGAAACGCCATGGGGCACCACGGTGGAGGTAGAGCAAGACGACGACAATTCCGCCGACACGATACCGGCCAACGGCAAGGGTGCGCGTTATTCCCTGGAGGACATCAAGCAGGGAGGTGAGATGATTATGCTCACGCTCTCAGGTCCCGACACATACTACGACTATCACGGCAAGGGTATGGGTACACACTACCTGCTGTGCGAAAAACTGGCAGAGCAACTCGGAGTTACTCTGAGGGTCGATGTATGCCGCGACACCGTTGAGATGCTGCAACGCCTGCGCAACGGAGAAGCAGACATCATTGCCTATCCATTGGACAAGAAATCACAAACCGGATTCCTTGCCTGCGCTGCCGGCTGGGTGGTGAGCAGCGAAAGCAAAGACCTTGCCGCCGCCATAACTGGCTGGTACAAGCCAAACATGCTGGCCGACATGAAGAAACAGGAAGAGCAGATTATTGCCATGGGTGCAGTGACGCGCCATGTCTATCCTATCATGCTGTCGGCAAGCAAAGGACAAGTGTCAAGTTACGACATCTTCTTCCGCAAATATGCCGCCACGGCAGGTGTCGATTGGGTGATGCTTGCCGCACAATGCTACCAGGAATCATGCTTCGACCCACGAGCCCATTCATGGGCTGGTGCCTGCGGACTGATGCAGATAATGCCTGCCACCGCCGACCATCTGCAACTGCCTCGCAGTCAGATGTACGAACCCGAACCTAACATTGCTGCTGCCGCAAGATACATGCGCGAACTGCAAGGGGTATTCCGTGATGTAGGCAATCCTGCCGAACGGCTGAAATTTGCACTCGCAGCATACAACGGAGGCTATTACCATATCCGCGATGCAATGGCATTGGCAAAGAAATACGGAGGTACCAACCAGCGTTGGGACAACGTGAGAAGGTATGTGATACTGCTGTCTGATGCGAAGTTCTATCGCGACCCGGTGGTCAAGAACGGTTATATGCGTGGTTCAGAAACTGCCAATTACGTAGATATGATAATGGAGCGTTACGCACAGTATCGCGAAGCCCTGCGCACTGGCAAAAAAATAATCTCCACCGTCAAGGCTAAGAGTTATGACGCAGAGAATTTCAAGGCTCCAGAGAGTGGTTCGGCAGCTGCTCACAGGGCATCCAAAAAGAACAAATGGAGGAAAGAATAAGGCGTCCCTGAAACGCACGAACTGCCATTTCCTTGCGATAGAAATCACGAAAGTCTCTTTCGCTCTCAAATACGCCAAAATTTCGCAAGTTTCGTATATTGCTGTATGACAGTAATATAACTTCAAATTCGCTTTCACAGCTTTCCCCTCCTCTTGTAAAAGCATAGCTATTACAATGTAATATGATAGCTTTTACCTCATAATAGCATTCACTTTACCATGCAAAAGCCCATGTTTTAATGCACAATGCACAATGCATAATGCACAATTATTGCGTGCAGTTCGTATTTTTTATTCTGTTTAACACCATCATGCATTGTGAATTTTAAATTGTTAATTAATTTAACATCTCTTTTGCACTTTTTCTTTGTGCTGATTTGTTCACAAATTCAGTGCGTCATTTGTTCACAAATCTCACTCTTAAAAACAACTTTTTGGAAGAATGTTTTGATCTTTCTGGAAACCAATTTTGACACATTGGTTTTCTATATATTAATGATAGGAATAATTTATCTGTAAAAAAACAGTGTTTTATTTTGCAGATAGATTATTTTTTTTTACCTTTGTGAGCCATATCATCTACAGCCGACTTCGCACTGTAAAGAACCAAATGAAAACAATGACGCAATTACCGATTGAAAGCCTGAACCTGCTGATGCTTAACGTAGGACTGGCAAGACATGACAACGACTGGAACTGGCAGGGAGTCAGTTCACCCTTCACGAGGATATACTACGTGAAGAACGGTCGGGCATGGCTGCACATCCCGTCAGAACTGCCGTGCGAGGGTGAGAAACGCATGGAACTGCGTCCCGGGCACCTATACATCATTCCGGCATACACACGCCACTCGTATGAGTGCAGCGGGGTATTTGAGCACTATTACCTGCATGTGTATGAGGGATTCAAAAACGAGACAAACGTATTTGAGATGTATGACTTCCCTACAGAGGTGAAGGCTGGCGACGGCGACGAGAAACTGATGGCGCAGATGGTGGCGGCACACCCGGAGGCCCGACTACCAGAGAGCGACCCACGCTCGTATGACAACACTACAACATTTGCGGATTACGTGAAACGCTACAATGCCCTGCCGCTGTGGAAGAAAATGCGTCTCAGGGGCGCCACGCTGATGTTGTTTTCAAGATTCCTCGAGAAAGCAACGCCAAGAGTGTGGACAAACGACGAAAGACTGACGAAGGTGCAGGAATACGTGCGTCAGCACATGGACAAGGACATGAACATAGAAGAACTTGCCGACGTGGCCTGCATGACAAAGCACTACCTAATCAGACTGTTCAAGAGGGAGCTTGGAGTATCGCCACTGCAATACATAAACCGCAAGAAGATGGAGCGGGCGCAGCTGTTGCTGCTGACAGAAAACATGAGTGTAAAGGAGGTGGCATGGTATCTTGGTTTCAACGACCACTCATATTTCATACGTCTATTCAAGAAAATAACGGGGATGACTCCGCAGGGCTACCGCAAACAAATGCAATAATGTCAATATCGTCCTATCGTTGTAGGTATATCGTCCAACGCTTTGTTAGGAAAATGGTGTAACTTTGCAAGGCAAATGGCGCAATACGCGTCATGTATGAGAGAATCTACTAAAATAAAAGACATGAGATATACTGAATTAGGAAAGACAGGGATGAAGGTGTCCCATCTGGCGTTCGGCGCATCATCGCTGGGCAGCGTGTTTCACGAAACGAAGGAGGCAGAGAGCATCAAGGCGGTGGAAACTGCCATCGACGGCGGCATCAACTTCATCGACGTGAGTCCATACTATGGCCATTACAAGGCTGAAACAGTGCTGGGCAAGGCTCTTAAATTCATTCCGAGAGACAAATACTACCTGAGCACTAAGGTGGGTCGCTACGGCAAAGACGGCGTAAACACATGGGACTATTCCGCCAAGCGCGCCACGGAGAGTGTATATGAAAGCATGGAGCGCCTGGGCATTGACTTCATAGACCTCATCAACGTACACGACATAGAGTTTCAGGCCGCTATGGAGGGCGGACTGCAGAAGGTGGTTGACGAGACACTGCCGGCACTGGTCGAACTGAAGAAGAAAGGACTGGTGGGCCATGTGGGCATCACCGACCTGCAACTGGAAAACCTGAAATGGGTCATAGAACACTCAGAGGAAGGAACCGTGGAGAGTGTGCTGAACTTCTGCCACTACTGTCTGAACGATGACAAGCTGACGGACTATATGGACTTCTTCGAGTCAAAGGGCGTAGGTATCATCAATGCATCGCCGCTGAGCATGGGACTGTTGTCGCAGCGCGGCGTGCCGGCATGGCACCCTGCACCGAAACCGTTGGTGGAGGCATGCGCCAAGGCAGCACAGCACTGTGCAGAGAAAGGCTATGCAATAGAACGGCTCGCCATACAATACTCAGTAAACAATCCACGCATTGCCGGCACACTGTTCTCATCGGCTAACCCCGAGAACGTGAAACGCAACATACAGTGGGCCAATGAAGAACCCGACTGGCAGTTGGTGAAGGAAGTGCAGGACATAATCGGCGACCAGAAAAGAGTAACTTGGGCAAACTCATGACAATCATTGACGCACATACCCACCTATGGAAGAAACAAGACACATGGGTGGACGGAAAGAGAATACTGTCGTTGAAAAACGGCAGGAGCATATTCATGGACGAAGAGGTGCAGATGCTTCCGCCATGGCTCATTGACGGCGTGAACTCGGCAGAGGTGATGCTGTCAAACATGGACTATGCGCAGGTGGGCGGCGCCGTAGTGGTGCAGGAACTGATTGACGGCAATCAGAACGAATACCTCACCGAAGTGCAGAGGGCATATCCTGACAGACTTTTCTGCATGGGCATGGCATGGACGCTCGACGAGGCAAAGGCCGTGCATGAGGCTGGAATGAAGGGCATAGCCTTTCCCGGCCACCGCATGAAGGAGCCGCTGCAGGGTCTTATGCCCATATTCAAATACATGGAGGAACAGGACATGGTGCTCTCCATGTGTCTGGGTGACGACAAAAACCAGATAGCCGAGATGAAGGAAGTGATACAGGAGTGTCCGCAGCTGAAGGTGGCGATAGGCCATTTCGGCATGGTCACCACGCCATCGTTCAAGAGTCAGGTGATGCTGGCGCGCGAGGGCGACAACGTAATGGTGGAGTCTGGCGGCATCACATGGCTGTATAATGCGGAGTTCTACCCCTACCCTTCTGCCATCCGCAGCATCAGGGAGGCAGCCGAATGGGTAGGCATGGACAGGCTGATGTGGGGCAGCGACTATCCACGCACCATCACCGCCATCACCTACAAGATGTCGTATGACTTCGTATGCAAGTCTGCAGAACTCAGCGAGGCAGACAAGGCCCTCTTCCTCGGACAGAACGCCCAGCGTTTCTATGGCTTTAAGAATTTACCGAAATTACCTTACATAAAAAATATGTCAGAATGAAAAAACCGTTAGTACCTAAGAAATATCTTTTCACATTCATCGTCATCACCTCACTGTTTGCGCTGTGGGGCTTTGCCAACGACATCACAAACCCGATGGTGGCGGCATTCCAGACAGTCATGGAACTGTCGGCTGCCAAGGCATCGCTGATTCAGTTTGCATTCTACGGCGGCTATGCCACCATGGCTATCCCCGCCGCACTGTTCATACGCCGTTACTCATACAAGAGCGGCATACTGCTTGGACTGGCACTCTATGCCGTGGGTGCTTTTCTCTTTATCCCGGCGGCCGAATGGCAGGAGTTCAGCTTCTTCTGCGTTTCGCTGTATATCCTCACCTTCGGCCTGGCATTCCTCGAGACTACCGCCAATCCTTTCATTCTGTCACTGGGCGACAAAGAGACATCCACACGCCGACTGAACCTTGCACAGGCATTCAATCCCGTGGGTTCGCTGAGCGGCATGGCTGTGGCTTCGTTCATCGTACTGCCACAGTTGCTCTCTGACAAGCGCGACGCTGCAGGACATATCATCTTCCCTCTGCTCTCCGAAGCAGAGAAGGCCGACATACGCCTGCACGACCTCGCCGTCATACGCAACCCCTACGTGGCTCTCGGACTGGTGGTGCTGGCGGTGCTGGTAATCATCGCACTGACCAAGATGCCACAGACGGAGAGCGAGGAACAGAAAGCTGCCGGCGAGACACACACGGTGAAGGAAACGCTGTCTAACCTGTGGCACAACAGCATCTACCGCGAGGGCGTATTCGCACAGGTGTGCTATGTGGCAGCACAGATTATGGTATGGACCTTTATAATACAGTATGCCGACCACCTCGGCATCAACAAGGCCACGGCACAGATGTATAACATCGTTGCAATGTCGTTCAACCTCGGCGGACGCTTCATAGGCACCTTCATCATGCGCTATGTGAACACGCGCCAGTTGCTTACCATCTTCGGCGTTGGTGCCTCGGTATGCACATTGGGCGCAATCTGCATCGAGGGCATGGGCGGACTCTACAGCCTTGTGTGCATCAGCCTCTTCATGTCTATCATGTTCCCCAGCATATACGGCATTGCCCTTGAGAACGTAGATGCCAAGGACACACACCTTGGCGCAGCCTTCCTCGTGATGGCTATCGTTGGCGGTGCACTGATGCCGCCGCTGCAGGGACTGATGATTGACCAGGGCACCATCTGGGGGCAGCCGGCAGTGAACATGTCGTTCCTCCTTCCACTCGCCTGCTTCCTCGTGATTATCGTCTATGGCTACCGTGCCTACCAGAAGAGGGGAGATGTAACTAATGTCATTAACTGATTATTAACAGAGAAATAATGAAAGCAATTCAGATTTCACACTCACAGGAGTTAAACATCATCGACATTGAAAAACCGCAAGCCCCAGAGGCTGGCGAGGTACTGCTGAAAATGGAATACGTAGGTTTCTGCGGTTCCGACATCAATACGTTCATGGGCAGAAATACCATGGCACTCAACCCCGTTATACCCGGGCATGAGATAGGCGCCGTGATAGAAGCCGTGGGCAGCGGAGTGCCCGATAGCCTGAAGCCAGGCATGGTAGTGACCTGTAACCCCTACACCAACTGCAAGCACTGCGCATCGTGCCGCAACGGCAGAGTGAACGCATGTCAGCACAATGAGACACTGGGCGTGCAGCGCAACGGTGCCATGAAGGAATACATTGTAATGCCGTGGGAGAAGATTATCCCGGCTGGCAACCTCACTTCAAAGACCAGTGCGCTCATCGAACCGATGAGCGTGGGTTTCCATGCCGTAAGCCGTGCACAAGTGACTGACGTGGACGTGGTGATGGTCATAGGCTGTGGCATGGTTGGCATGGGCGCCATCGTACGTGCCGTGACACGCGGAGCCACCGTGATTGCCGCCGACATCGACGACGAGAAACTGGCACTGGCAAAGCAGATGGGAGCCGCATACGCCGTAAACACAAAGACGGAGGATGTGCACCAACGCCTTGCTGACATCACAGGCGGTTTCGGCCCCGACGTAGTGATTGAGGCTGTGGGCAATCCATTCACATACCAGATGGCTGTTAATGAAGTGGCATTCACCGGGCGTGTGACCTGCATAGGCTATGCAAAGAGCGACGTAACATTCCAGACCAAACTGTTCGTGCAGAAGGAACTTGACATCCGTGGTTCGCGCAACGCCACGCCAGAAGATTTCCGTGGAGTGATACGCTACCTTGAGCGCGGCACCTGCCCTGTAGAAGAACTGATTACAAAGGTCATCCGTCCGGAGGAGGCACTCGACACCATGCGCTGGTGGAGCGAGAACCCCGGCAAGGTGTTCAGGATATTAGTTAAATTCTAAACACTTATTAATGCACAATTCATAATGCACAATGCACAATCACTATGCAGAGAAATGTTTGCCGCATGGTGATTGTGCATTGTGCATTATGCATTGTGCATTATGAATTATTGTGCATTATGAATTATTGTGCATTATGAATTGTGCATTAGTTTACTGTGCCAGGAACATATTTACTATCGCATTGGCATCTGCCATGGTTATACCATCATCACCGTTCACGTTGGCAGCACTAACGTTGAAGTTTGTGATGCTCGACTTGTCTGCTGCGAGGAAGTAGTTCACCACTGCGTTGGCATCTGCCATCGTTACATAGCCGTCACCATTCACGTCACCCAGTATAAAGGTATCGGGATATTTTATCGTTACCCACTGGTTCACGTATGGTTGGTACCTATGGCGCTCGAAGTAGCAGAAACTGTATTGCTCAAAGTATGCCTTGCCGCTTTCGCCTCTCATCTCCATGCCTTCATCCATTTCGAGGAAGGCAATGAGCTGGGCACACTGCTCCGTACCGAATACATGCAGTTCTGTCTTCGCACCACTCACGCGTAAGTGTGTGACGTATGAGTATGTCAACTGCCCACCACCTGCTTGAACGGTCTCTGTACCGCCATACACTCCATACATACCCTTGGAGAATACTTTTGCGCCGCCGTTGATGGTGAGGTAGTAGCTGGTGCCGCCGATCATGTTGAGCGCCGTTACTTTGGCATCGATGTTGAGCGTGCCGTTGCCAGTGATGGTGAGGTTGCCGACACTTGCCAGTCCGTCCCACTGCTCTGATGTTATAGTGTTGTCGCCTTCAATCTTTATGGTCAGTCCGTCAATCATGTTCAGTATGCCATAGCCACTGTTGTAAGTGGAATTTGCTGCAGTGTTGGTGATGGTGGCATCCTGCAGTGTCAGCGTCTTATTGTGTGGATTGTATGATATTGTGCCGCTTACACCAGGAAGGTCAGACAAGTCGCGGCAGTTGTTGCTACCCACCACGTTTTCTGCTATCCTCAGCTGATATGTCACGCCTGAGGATATCGTAACCCAGTCTCTGACAGGATTACCGAAAGCATTGCACACAATGCCGTTTACGAGGCGTCCTTCAAACGGGTCTGCTATCTCTACGCTGTCGAGTTGCATATTGTCTATGCCATACATACTGTTGTAGTTGGTGCCTTTAACCTTAACTATAGTGTTTTTGTTGCTTACGTTAAACGTGCACCTGCCTTCTCCGGTTGCCATGAATCCGTAGCCAATGGTACCTGCTATCGTAACCCTGGCTCCATCAGCTATGCTTATGATATTTTTCTTGCCTGCCTCTACACTCATCTTCATTCCCGACTCACCTGTCACCACAAGGCTTCCCGAGCCTGTAATGTATATATTGCCAGAGGATGATATTGCAAGGGCTTCGTCCGCAGTTATGGTGTTGCTTCCTTTAAGGTTCAGCGTAAGTACATTCAGAGAAGATGATATGCCATTTAATTCTTTCGTTTTTATGGTAGCATTGTTCAGGTTCAGCGTATGCGTCTTATAGTCATAAGTCACTCCACCGCTCACTCCTTCGATTGCCGACAGGTCACCACAGTTTTCTTCTGTCACGCTATATCCAGCCACTCGCAACCCAGTCATTGGTTTCCTCGTAAAATAGCCTGTCGTCGGGTTCGCATAAGTTACATCATAACATGGTGTGGAGTATGAGTATGACATTGCACCTACAAGTTTTAAGCAATCATAAAACATCAGTGATGAATATTCACTCTGCCATGCATCATTACAATATATAGTTGTAAGTCTAATACAGGATTCAAACATAGCATACATACTATACATGTTGGAGATTTTGAAGCCAGTGAGATCAAGACTTGTCAGGCCTGAACAATTATCGAACATACGCGCCATACTAATCACATTGGAAGTATTGAAGCCACTGACGTCAAGACTTGTCAGATTTGAACAATAAAAAAACATAGATGTCATATTCGTAACGCTGGATGTGTTGAAGCCACTGACGTCAAGGCTTGTAAGACTTGAACATTTATAGAACATTTCTTCCATATCCGTAACGTTGGAGGTGTTGAAGCCGCTGACGTCAAGGTTTACAAGCGATGTACAAAAACGGAACATCCCCCCCATATCCGTAACTTTAGAGGTGTTAAAGCCACTGACATCAAGACTCGTCAGGCCAGAGCAACCACAGAACATACTTCTCATATCCGTAACATTGGAGGTATTGAAGCCACTGACATCAAGGCTTGTCAGGCTTGAACAACCATAAAACATTTCCTTCATATCCGTAACATTGGAGGTATTAAGGCCACTGAGACCAAGATTCGTCAGCTTGGAGCAATTATAAAACATTGCCTCCATATTCGTAACATTGGAGGTATTAAGGCCACTGAGATCAAGACTTGTCAGACTGGAGCAACTAGAAAACATCATATACATACCTTTAACTTCGGAACTATTGAGGTTTTCTATTCCCGATATGTCTCTCAATGCGTCCATACCCGCAAACCAAAGATCGCAACTTTTAGGACGAGCCTCCTTAAACGAGCTGTCAAAAACCACATTCACCACTGAACGTCTGAACGTACTCCATCCAGTATTGGAACCCGTATCTGATGCATCATAAGCCAATACCTTACCCGTAGGCATTTCACCATATTTAAACGTCAGCGTATTACCGTTAAGTTCTGCATAAGCCGTTGGGTCTGCACTTGCACACATAGCAACAGCAACAAGCGCGATAGTCAGGAGATAGATTCTCTTAATTGAAATTGTTTTCATAATGTTGTGATTAGTCATGTGTTTCTTACCTTTTATGTAATATAAGCAATTACCTGCCGCAAAGGTACTAACTTTTTATGAAACAACAAAATAAATCACAATAATATATCTGAACATTGCCAAAAATATCCCATCACTGAATGGCAACTGTTCAGTTATCCTTAAACCTCTCGCCCCACAAACGAAGCATCTGCTGATACTGCTTTTCCTCCATGGGCGAATGTTGTGCATGCCATAGGCGGTGGTTCTTCAGCGCATCAGGCATGTATTGCTGCTGTGCAAAGTTGCCCGGATAGTCATGCGGATACTTATAACCGTCGCTGTATCCCAGTTCCTTCATCAGTCCCGTAGGTGCATTGCGCAGATGAAGCGGCACAGGCTGGTTGCCAGTCTCCTTTACTAATTGCAATGCATCATTAATTCCACAATAAGCAGAGTTGCTCTTTGGCGACGTAGCAAGATACACACAAGCCTCAGCCAGTGCGATACGTGCCTCTGGCCATCCTATCTTCATGACGGTATCAAAGGCTGCATTGGCAAGCAACAATGCATTAGGGTTTGCCAGTCCTATGTCTTCAGATGCACTGATGACGAGTCGGCGTGCTATGAACTGCGGGTCTTCGCCACCCTCTATCATGCGCGCCATCCAGTAAAGGGCAGCATCGGGGTCACTGCCTCGTATGCTTTTGATGAAGGCAGATATGATGTCATAGTGCATCTCCCCCTGTTTGTCGTAAGCCAAAGGATTCTGCTGCAGACGGCTCTCCACCAGTTTGTCTGTTATCTCGATGGTCTGCGATGATTCCGCCTCCACTACCAGCTGCAGTATATTGAGCAGTTTACGCGCATCGCCGCCACTGTATCTCATCAATGCAGCGGTTTCTGTCAGGCGGATGTCAAGTTTCTTCAGTTCCTCATCAGTGGTGACAGCACGCTGCAGCAACTCGTCAAGGTCTGCCTTTTCCAAAGGTTTCAGCACATATAACTGGCAACGGGAAAGCAGAGGGCGTATTACTTCAAAGGAAGGGTTCTCCGTAGTTGCGCCAATCAACGTTACTATGCCGCGCTCAACAGCACCGAGCAGCGAGTCTTGCTGCGACTTTGAGAAACGGTGTATCTCGTCAATGAACAATATAGGTGACACGGAGGAGAAGAAACGACTGTTCTTCGCCTTCTCTATAACCTCCCTCACATCTTTCACTCCACTTGTCACAGCAGACAATGTATAGAAAGGTGTTTCCAGTTTGTTGGCAATTATCTGCGCCAACGTAGTTTTTCCCACGCCAGGAGGTCCCCACAGGATAAACGAGGATATGCGCCCCGTCTCAATCATGTTACGCAGCACTGCCCCTTCACCCACGAGGTGTTTCTGTCCTATGTATTCATCAAGCGTCTTTGGACGCAGACGCTCTGCCAATGGTTCCATGTCTTTACTCTAATTCCAGTTGCAGACTATCTTTCAACAAGGCAAACTCCTTGTTGGTCTCTATCAGTTTATCAAAAAATTCGCGTGGTGTCAACCTGCGCACTACCTCTGTAGGCTCGGCCAGTCGCAGACTTATCTTCACACCGCCATTATGCAGATACTTAGCCATAGTGACCTGTACGCGCAGCAATATGTCTGACACATCCTTCAGGAGTATGCTGTTTCCCACCACGCCTTCTATATGTGGAAAGTCCGTTATATGCAGCTGCACATTCTGCATACGTATTGCCAACGCCTTGTAGTCAAGATTCTGCATCATGCGGTTACACATAGACAACCACTCTCGACGCACGTCATCGTCATTGAACATGGCTGTCTCGTTGGCAGCTTCTCCCAAACTCAGATTCTCAGTTTCTTTCTTCTCAGCCTTAGGATCACGCATTATATTGGAGAACGACGCTCCGATATGGCTCAACTTTATACGGGGAGCAGATGTTGCACCCCCGACCTTTGAGGTTTTCGGCGTTGTCTCTTGATTCTCTTGCTTTGCCGGCGTATCACTTACCGCTACGTTTTCTCTCTTTGCAGTCTGGGCCACCTGCGCTGCCACCGATGACTGCACCTCTTTTCTTATTATGTTCTTAAACAGGGATTTCAAACGCTCATAGGGGCTGCGCCCCGCACTGGCACCATCATCTTCCTGAGTTATCTGGGCCACCTGTATCAATGTCAGTTCACAGAGCAGGCGTTTGTTGCTTGACAAACGATAGCCCACATCGCACTGATTGAGTATTTTCAAGGCACGATATAGGAACTTAGGCGGACAACGCCTGGCTTGCTCTGCATATTTCTGACGTGTAGCCTCACTTGCCTCTATCAGCTGTGTGGTTTGCTCATCAGCTGCCATCAATACATTTCTCACGTGAGATGCAAGGCCGTTAATCATCTGTCCGGCATCAAATCCCTTTGACAGCACATCGTTAAAAGCCACCATCACCTCACTGACCTTGTTTTCGAGCGAGAGGTCAACAATACGGAAATAGTTGTCAGCATCGAGTACATTGAGGTCTTCGAGTACTTTCTTATACGTTATGTCTCCCTGACAGAACGATGCAGCCTGGTCGAAGATTGACAGGGCATCGCGCATACCTCCGTCTGCTTTCTCTGCTATCAGGTTGAGGGCTTCTTCTTCATATTTTATTCCCTCCTTCTCTGCCACGTTCTTCAGATGATTAATGATGCTCTGCACCGTCATACGCTCGAAGTCATATATCTGACAACGAGAGATGATGGTAGGGAGAATCTTGTGTTTCTCCGTTGTGGCAAGAATGAATATCACATGTGCCGGTGGTTCTTCCAATGTTTTAAGGAATGCATTGAACGCCTGAGGCGACAGCATGTGCACCTCGTCGATGATGAATACCTTGTATTTTCCTGTCTGGGGCGGTATGCGTGTCTGTTCCATCAATGCCTTTATATGCTCCACACCATTGTTTGATGCAGCATCAAGTTCAAAGATGTTCAACGAGCGTCCTTCTGTAAACGCGCGGCAACTCTCACACTCGCCACAGGCATCACCTGAAGGTGTAGGATTCAGACAGTTGATTACTTTTGCAAATATTCTTGCGCATGTGGTCTTACCCACTCCACGCGGCCCACAAAACAGATATGCGTGAGCCAGCTTACCCGACGACACTGCATTCTTCAGTGTCGTGGTCAGTGCCGACTGCCCCACTACACTGTCAAACGTCATTGGACGGTATTTACGAGCTGATACTATATATTCCATTCTTATCTGTTTTTATTATTTTAGTCTTACCGTTTATTTTTACTACTGCCTTGCGACCACCTTTTCCGTTGCGGTCTTTAATGACTACCTTTGTTGCTTTTCCATTATGCCACTTTACATCTACTGTAAATCCGCCACGTGCGCATAGTCCCTTTATCTCTCCGTCACTCCATTCCTTTGGCAGGGCAGGCAATATCGTTATTTGTGTCTCTCCACCTGCATACTCAGACTGCATCAGCATCTCAGCCACGCCCGCTGCACCGCCGAAGTTTCCGTCTATCTGGAAAGGCGAGTGGGCATCAAGCAGATTAGGATATGTTCCACCTCCACGTCGCGCATCTGCACCTTTGTAATTCATCGGCGACACATAATTGAGAAGCCTTCTGTATATATGGTATGCACCATCTGCATCCTTCAGCCTTGCATACAGGTTGACACGCCATCCTGTGCTCCACCCCGTAGTGTTGTCGCCTTTAATTTCGAGCGTACGCTTGGCAAGCGACTCTGTATTCATGGGGGTATGACCTGGGAATATATGGAACAGATGTGACTGATGACGATGCTGCGGATCCTCGTCGTCCCAGTCATGATACCACTCCAGCAACGCTCCGTTCTTGCTCTTTTTATATGCACGCAGACGCGGCAAAGTGCGGTCTATCTCTGCAATAAAACCTTCTTCGCCTCCAAGCAGGCGTGCTGCCTCACGGGCATTGAGCAGGCACTCCCGTATGAACGCCATGTCGGCCGCTCCTCCATAGAACGTAGAACCGGCAAAGCCGCCGTCGCTTTTATATCTGTTCTCTGGCGATGTGCACGGCATGGTAATCAGTTCTCCATCCTTTTCCACAAGCCACCCAAGACAGAACTCTGCCGCTCCCTTCATCACGGGATAGCACCGGCGCAGGTAATCCTTGTCGAGCGTGAACAAATAATGTTCCCACAGATGCGTGGAAAGCCATGTCCCTCCCATGTTCCACGTTGCCCACGAGGTATCGCCCACGCCACGGCCGACGGGATTGGTCATCGCCCATATATCCGTATTGTGCCCCACGCACCATCCTCTATCCACGCCATAGTAGTGCTGCGCCGTTTCCCTGCCCGACACTGCCAGTCTGCCGATGAAGTCAAGCAGTGGCTCATGCATCTCTGAAAGGTTTGTGACCTCAGCAGGCCAGTAATTTTCTTCAAGGTTGATGTTTGTGGTATAGTTGCAGCTCCACGGCGGTGTCACACTCTCGTTCCACAGTCCCTGCAGGTTTGCCGGTACGCCCCTGGTGCGCGAGCATGATATCAGCAGATAGCGGCCATACTGGAAATACAGTGCTTCGAGTTCCGGATTTCTCTCTTTCCTGTCGCCGTACCGCAACAGCTGTACGTCGGTAGGCAATGACGATATGCTGTCGGGTGTTTCGCCAAGCGAGAGGCTGACGCGCCCAAAGAAACGCTGATAATCCTGCTTCTGCCTTTCGCGTATGTCGTCAAACGCCATGCTGCTGACCCTGCCGTTGCGCGCCCTGACCACAGCCTTGTAGTCGGTGCCGTTGGTGGCAGGATTGTTTGTCGCACCATTGAAACTCGTTGCATTGGTTATATAAAGCGTGACGGCCTTGCAGCCTTCCACCTTTATCTCACCGGTCTCCGTAGCAGTCACCTTGCCGCCTTCGCCTTTTGCCGTCAACAGGGTCATGAAGCGTGTGCCGCGGTCTGGGTCATACAGTGCATGCACATCCACCCCACTATAATAATCCGGTTCATCATGATAGGCGGCATATCCCTGCATCGTCAGTACATTGCCGTCAGCACGCACTGTGTGGGGCAACTTGGAATCCAGGCGCAGCAATGCCGTCATGCCCTGCGGATTGTCCGTGACTATGCGCACTGCAACGACCGAGTCGGGAGCGGAGGCTATATACTGCGTAGTGCGCTTAAAGCCGTTCACGGTGTATGATGTCGTTGACATTGCATCACTGATGTCCAGCAGTCTGCCGTAATCAGCATATTTTGAGTTCACCTCATCAAGATATGTTATCGTCAGCGTACCCAGCGGCATGTATGTTTCGCTGTGCGGACCTTCCACCGCGCGGTAGGCATGCTCTGCCTCTGCATAGTTTTCTTTCGCAAGCATCTCGCGCGTCTTTGCCAATGCCGCAGCACACTGCTCTGCAGTAGGATGCAAATGTTTCTTGGACTCTCGCCCCTCACCAGTCCACAGCGTAATGTCGTTGAGCGAAATCCTGTCCTGCCTCGTTCCTCCATACACAATGCCTCCCTGCGTACCGTTACCAATCACGAGTGCCTCTTCAAAGTATTGCGCCGGACGATCATAGTGCAGTGTCAGGTTACGCTGTGCAGTGCATGTCACTGCCGTTGCAAGCGAGATAAACCCAAAAAGTATTTTCTTTTTCATATCTAACTTGCAAAGATAGTAAAATATCTGCATATTAAAAAGAAAACCACCCTTGTTTTATGTTTCTTTTGCATTTTTCTTTGCAGTGCCGAAAGAAAAACACTACATCTTCATTGTATGAAACATATTTCTGGTATGGTAATGGATTTTGACGTTCATTTTACACCTTGTCATAAATTTTCCACTTTCCTTTACAAAATGACAAAATAAAATATTCATCCCCAAGACACAAAATAGAGAATACGCAGAGAATTTTCATGAATAAAAGCACGTTGTTTTTGACATAAAAAAACGAAAGCACCCAAAGTTTGTTCAACTTTGGGTGCTTTCGTCATGCAATATGATAGCTTTTACCTTGTAATATGATAGGTATTACAGCATAAAACGATAGCTTTTACAAGGTAATATGATAGCTTTTACGATAACCTTCAGAACACCTTTACTGATTATCAACAGGTTACAATGCCCTCATATTTTCCACAGAATCGACCAACTGTTTTTTATTTTCAAATATCGCAAGGAAAAGGCGGTTGATAAAAACAAAGTGTAAGCAAAAGATTTGTTTTGCTTACACTTTGATAAATGACATAAAAACTTACGATATCTGAATTAACGTCAATTCGATGAAATCAAATTAATGGCATTAACGGTCTATATTGATGGCATTAACGATGAAAAATATTTATTTCGTCGAGTTCACGTTGGATTAAAATCATCTTCTCTTTCTTCCCCCGGCAGTGAAGTTTGGATTATACGACTTCGGCTTATTTTGGGGTCTGTTGTCTGAATGGTGTTTGCCCTTACGGTTTCTATCATCAGAGGCATTATGATGGTCTGCCCTGCCCTTCTTGTCATAATGCTTATGCGGCGGAGGGGCTGACTGCGACTTATCATCCTTATACCAGAAGAAATACTGTCGCTGTGCGAGTTTTTCCTTCTGTGTCTTTGCAGAGAACACCGGTTCGAGGGTGTATGGGTCATAGCCAGTGTACCATGTTTCGGTGGCTACCGTCATCGGCGTAGGAGTGAAGTCCTGCACCTGTTCCAGTTTATAACCCATCCGACGAGTGAGGTCGGCAAGCTGCGCCATGTCCTTTTCATGGCATCCCGGATGCGACGATATAAAATAAGGTATCAGTTGCTGGCGTAGTCCTTCCTCTTTGTTTATCTGGTCAAAGATGCGCTTGAAGTCATAAAACAGCTTGAACGACGGCTTGCGCATCAGGTTGAGCACGTTGTCAGAGGTATGCTCTGGGGCAACCTTCAGACGACCACTGACATGACGCGTTATCAACTCACGAGTATATTGCCGCGCGGCCTCATCGCTGCCGGGATCCTTACTGTGGTGAAGCAACAAATCATAGCGTACGCCACTGCCTATGAAACTCTTCTTGATTTCAGGGAGTGCGTCAACGGCATGGTAGATGTCAAGCAAAGCAGAATGGTCTGTGACAAGATTGGGACACACCCTGGGATGCAGGCACGAAGGTTTCTTGCACGCCTCACAGGCTTTCATGTTGCGGCCGTGCATGCCATACATATTTGCCGACGGACCTCCGAGGTCTGACAGATAGCCCTTGAAGTCTGGCAGTTTCACCACCTCACGCACTTCACGCATGATGCTCTCTTTCGAGCGGCAGGCAATAAACTTGCCCTGATGCGCAGAAATGGTGCAGAAGGCACAACCGCCAAAGCATCCCCTATGCAGATTGACAGAGAATTTTATCATGTCATAGGCAGGAATGCGCTTACCCTTGTATTTAGGATGAGGCACACGCTGGTACGGCAGGTCGAACGATGCATCTATCTCCTCGGTCGTCATGGGTGGATACGGAGGGTTGACCACAGCATATACGCCATCGACACCCTGTATGAGTCGCTGCGCATGCATCTTGTTTGACTCCTCTTCTATATGGCGGAAGTTGTCTGCCTGCGCCCGCTTGTCGCGCAGACATTCCTCATGTGAGTGCAGAACGATGTCGTCTGACGTTATACCGTGAGGTATATCTTCTTTCTTCGACAGGAACACTATCTGCGGAAAGTCGTGCAGTTGGTCAAGTGTTTTTCCTTCTGCAAGAGCATTGGCGATGGCAACCGTCACTTTCTCCCCCATGCCGTATGTAATCATGTCGGCACCCGACTCACACAATATGCAGCGCCGCAGCGAATCGCTCCAGTAGTCGTAATGAGTGAGTCGCCTCAACGAGGCTTCTATCCCTCCAAGTATTACCGGAACATCAGGAAACAGTTGTTTGAGTATCTTTGTATATGTTATTGACGGATAATCCGGACGGCAGTCGTGGCGGCCGTCGGGCGAATAAGCGTCCTCCGAGCGCAGTCGCTTGTTTGCCGTGTATTTGTTGACCATGGAATCCATAGCCCCCGGCGATATGCCGAAGAACAGGCGCGGACGGCCCAGTTTCTTGAAGTCGCGGAAATCGCCATGCCAGTCGGGTTGCGGAACGATGGCCACACGATAGCCTGCTGCCTCAAGGACACGACCTATCACAGCGGCGCCGAACGATGGATGATCCACGTAAGCGTCACCAGAAAAGAGGATGATGTCGAGCTCAGTCCAGCCGCGCAGTTCACATTCCTTCTTCGTCGTCGGCAGAAAGTCGGTCAACATTTTCTGTATATAGCGCTATGAGATTGTGCAGAGCCGTGGCTTTCATGTTCTGATGGTACAACACATCGAAACAGAAATCCATCAACTGCTTGTCCTGTGCATTGGTTGACTCCACCAGGGCACGGGCATTGAGGCGTAATTTGTCAAGCACTGTATCGTCTATTATGCCATTGCTGTCAACGAGGTTGTTGAACAATGCATAATGCTTGATAACCTTAAGGTTCTCATCTGTTATATCCATGCTCCTTGTTCCGGAAGCATTTGAGATTATTGTGTATTTCATATATTCTTAATTTTTCATGTTTACTTTGCATCCAACAGGAATGACAGGATACCACGCATGGTGTATGCACGCTGTGCTGAGTTGGTGATACATTCGAATGGGAATCCCATGGCAAATGTTGAAACATCACCCTTATATGCCACGGCTGCCGTCTGCTGGTCATTGTACTGCATGCAGATGAAGCCTCCCTCCGCCGGCTGCAAGACATCACTCGTCGTCGTGGCATAATGGTCGGGATTCAACTTATTGGTGATTACAAGTGTCTGCTGCAGTCCGTTGACATATTCGTTGGCAGAGCGTATCGTTCCGGCCGGCGAAGCATGCAACACCTGTTCAAGGAATGCCTTTTCACCCACCGACTGCATGTCTGTAGCTATGTAAGAACCACTGACGAGCAGTGCATGGCGACCACTGATGCTGTTTGAAGCACCAAAGGAATATGAAGACAAACGCTGCTGCATCTTTATGGGGAATGTCTTGTACTTGCCCAGACTATATCCGTCATTGCGCTCGTTGCCCAGAATAAGGTCCACCAAATCGTAATTTGAGATATCAATATATCCTTCCTCTACCACACTCCTTGAACAGCTCACCACATTGAAACGATATGCCGAAGCAATGGCCTCTGCATGTTCGGTGACATAGTTGAAGCAGTTGCCACTTACGAACTTTCCTTCCATCTCACCTGTTGAAGTGCCGAAGGACGATGAGGTGATGTCATAGTCACTCTGCTTGCCACACCAGCCAGCCGTCAGTCCGTATGACACGCCTGGGTCTTTGTCCATATCGAATCCTTTGAGAGAATCCGTATTGATGACTTCAGGAGCAGCAAGGCGCTGGAAACCGTTGATGATAATGACATTCTCGGATTTCGGACCATGCCATACCACTGCCAGTTCCTCTGACGGGAAGCTCTCACCACCCTCGTTGACAGATGTCACACGGAAACGATATACAAGGTCGGGAACGAGATGCATCACGTATGCATTTTTGTTGATATTGACACCATTGTCAAATCCTGCTGCGCCCACCGACATATATACATTATATGACACGGCCCTTGCAGTAGGCTCGTTGGGGTCTGGCTGTTGCGACCATAACAGGTGGGCGTTGCCGAGAGTGTCGAGGGTGATGCGGAAATCCTGTGGAGCGAGAGGCTGCACAATGGCTCTTCCGCCATGAGCCTCTGCCTCAAAGCGCAACACTGTCTTGTAGATAGAACGTGCGAGAGTGAATTTGAAATCCGGGTCATGTGCCAACCGCATATCTGGGAAACTCTGATGTGACAGCGTTTCAAAGATTGCCGACGGCATGGCAGGCAGACGTGTTTCCGAATAGTTTTTGTCATACAGGTCGCGCCAGCGCCACTCTCCATAACGTGATGTCAAGTCGTTTTTAGACTGTTCAAGCAGCATCTTGGCAAAGTTCTTCGAGTGGTTGCGTGATGCGCCTGCATCCAGTTTGCCATCGTTGAAGTCAGTAGTACATACCGCCAACGAACCAAACAATGACTTGAAGTCCTTATTGAAGCCCGCATCAGAGTGCACCGCCAAGGCAAGATCTATAGGAACATTCTTACCTTCCTGTGTAGGCGCGTATGGTGAACCGCCAGCCAGCCAGTTGGTCATGAACGAGCGCACGTTGATGTCGTCCTTATAGTCGTCTTCTCCTTTATACATAGAATAGAGTTCTGTAGGTACGCCGGCCCACTGGGCATAATAGCGCGCACCCTCAAGGCAGCGAGGCACGCCACTGACGCCTTCTCCGCGTACGATATTACCCATACCGCCGCCAAAACGAACGGCATCAGTCGTCACCACTCCCTTTTCGCGAGAGAATGCCGACACCTCTACAAAATTATGCTCAGGGTCATTGCTGTCAAAGTTGAATGTGCCAAGATACACCCATGTGCTGCCACCCATACGCTGGTTTACCAATATCTCTGTAGGCACTCCCTGATGCCATACCACATAATGGGCGCGGTCGGTACTGCCCTCCACCGTAGCGTATGACACATACACGGCATATTTACCTTTCTTGCGCAACAGCGGAGTATATGTAGCCTTGGTGCATTTCTCGTCACGCGATGTATTGGCCTGCCTTACGGTTCCGTAAGAGAACGGATTATATCCTTCCACCATCTGCCAGGCAGGTTTTGAAAAGCCCATGACAGCAGAGGTGCTCCAACCATTACCAGTGTTATATTCAAAGTATCCCGAAGTTGCATCATCGTTGTCAACGATTATCTCCTCGGTCTGCCAGTCGCGCTCACGGGGCGAGAATACATTTGCTCCTGCATTTTCAAGCATAGGCATTAGGAAAGGCACCACGATGGTCTGGGTGAAGAGGTCTTCACTGGTGCAGAACAACCTCGGACGCTGCCATTTCCATATAGCCTGAGCCACATCGTAATATTTACCATGACTTGCCCACAGACTGATGTGCCTGCCATTGAGTGCAGCAGTAATCTGGTTAGGTCTCGACACATTCTGTACCCAAGGCTTGCCATTGTAATGAACATCACCCCACCAACCAGCATAATGACGCTTATGAGGTTTCTTCTTCGGCATGGGTGTTTCGTCATGCGTCAGTATGCTTTCGAGGAGCCTGCCCTTGGTGTATATGCGGACAGCATAGCTGCTGTATTCGCGTGGAAGGGCATTATGGACGTCTTTTGTAACCTTACGGTAGATTTTCTTCACAGACTTTTCCGTGAATGTCTGCGAAGCAAAATCATCGTCCATGTAAATAAGGATTGTTTGAGACTCGTAGTCGATTCTCAGTTCTGTCAGATGCTGTTCGTATGAATCAGCAAAGCATGATGCCGCAAGACACCATGCCAGACATATCATTATAATCTTTTTCAACATTGCCTATCTTTATTTTTGCGGAAATGGAATTCTGTCTTTGTCGTTCAAATAGCGAAAGAGTCAGGATGTTTGCCTTTGAAATCCGCGAAATATTGTTTTATTTCTGGTAATTCACGTTCCACGTCGCCCGTCGGCATTACGCTCTTGGTACACTGTATCAGCCTCTTCTCGTAATCCACGCCATATAGCAGAATGGGAATCTGCGCCTTGTATGCCACGAAATAGAATCCTTTCTTCCATTCCGCATTCACCTTGCGCGTACCCTCCGGAGTGATACACAATCGAAATTCTTCCGACATCCTCGCAGTCTCCGCAAGGGTGTCGGTCAAACTCATCTGCTTTGATCGATACACGGGGATGCCTCCTGTCTTACGGAAGAACCACCCCATAGGCCAGAAGAACCACTCTTTCTTCATAAGGTAGTTAAACTTCACACCTTCCGCATGAGAATACAGCTGCCCCAAAATAAAATCCCAGTTGCTGGTGTGAGGGGCAAGGCATATAATAAACTTGTCCGGAAACTCTACGGTAATCTCCTTTTTCCATCCGAGACATTTGTAGAGCAGCCAGTTGCACAGTTTTCTCAACATAATCAGGAATGAAGGTTGCCTATCTGATCAACGAGTTCGTTGACATCATTATTGAAACTCTCAATCAAAGTACGGTAATATTTCTTCGCCGTCATTCCCGGTTCTGGATGAGACACACGCAACACATAGTCAGAATGAGTGTGCATGATAGCCTTGAGCAAAGTGTCAACGTTCTCCTTGTCGGAATTGTTACTGTAGATAGATGTGGCTATACATTCGGCGAAGAGCTCGCCACAGATATAATTGATGCCACGTTTAAGATCTCTCTTGTTAGCCATAGTCGTAGAATTGATTTTGTAACCTCAAAGGTAATCATTTTTTCTCTTACCAACAAACATTTATCTCGTTTTTTACACTTTTTTAGATAATTGTCGGCCATTTTGCATCGTATCTCAGTATTTTTTAGTAATTTTGCACCTAAACGAAAACTATAAATACAAAAATGGCAAAAGAACTCAAAGAACTTACAAAACGTGCTGACAACTACAGTCAGTGGTATAACGACCTCGTGGTAAAGGCTGACTTGGCCGAGCAATCGGCTGTTCGTGGCTGCATGGTTATCAAGCCATACGGTTACGCCATCTGGGAGAAGATGCAGCAGCAACTCGACAAGATGTTTAAGGAAACAGGTGCTCAGAACGCATATTTCCCCCTGCTTATCCCAAAGTCTTTCCTGTCTCGCGAGGCTGAACACGTAGAGGGCTTTGCCAAAGAGTGTGCAGTGGTCACACACTATCGTCTGAAGACCAACGACACAGGTGACGGCGTGGTTGTCGATCCAACTGCAAAACTGGAGGAGGAGCTGATTGTACGTCCTACTTCTGAGACTATCATCTGGAACACATACAAGAACTGGATTCACTCATGGCGTGACTTGCCGCTGATGTGCAACCAGTGGTGTAACGTAATGCGCTGGGAGATGCGTACACGTCCTTTCCTGCGTACGTCAGAGTTCCTTTGGCAGGAAGGCCACACTGCCCATGCCACCCGTGAGGAGGCAGAGGAAGAGGCACAGAAGATGCTGAAGGTTTACGCCAAATTCGCTGAGGAGTGGATGGCTGTTCCTGTGATGCAGGGTGTGAAGAGCGAAACAGAGCGTTTCGCCGGTGCTCTCGACACCTACACCATAGAGGCAATGATGCAGGATGGCAAGGCTCTGCAGTCGGGCACTTCACATTTCCTCGGACAAAATTTCGCAAAGGCTTTTGAAGTCACATACCTCACAAAGGAGAACAAACAGGAATATGTATGGGCTACATCATGGGGCGTTTCCACTCGTCTTATCGGTGCTCTCATCATGACACACTCTGATGACAACGGACTTGTTCTTCCTCCACGTCTTGCTCCATTGCAGGTGGTAATCATCCCTATCGGCAAGAACGAGCAGCAGGACCAGATAGCAGAAAAGTTCCAGCCTGTCATTGAAGCACTGCGTGCAAAAGGCATCACAGTGAAGTATGACGATGCAGACAACAAACGTCCAGGTTTCAAATTCGCTGACTACGAACTGAAGGGCGTGCCGGTGCGTATCGTCATGGGTGGACGAGACCTTGAGAATGGCACTGTAGAGATAATGCGACGCGATACTCTGGAGAAGGAAACTGTTGCTTTCGACGGACTGGCAGAACGCATCGAGAATCTTCTGGAGGACATACAGCAGAACATCTTCAAGAAAGCACTTGCTTTCCGTGATGCACACATCTACGAGTGCGACGACTATGAGGAGTTCAAGGAGAAGGTGAAGGACGGAGGTTTCTTCCTCTGCCATTGGGACGGCACTGCCGAGACAGAGGCAAAGATAAAGGAAGAGACACAGGCCACAATACGTTGCGTACCGTTTGCTTTCGAACAGACACCTGGTGTTGACATGGTATCGGGCAAGCCTTCGAAATGCCGCGTACTCATAGCACGCAGTTACTAAATTACAGTTATCAACAATAGCCAAAGACGATATGGGCACACATCATCATCATCATTCATACAATGATTCCACTTCCGTGTTCCGCAGCAACATGCGCAAGAGAAGGAAATTCAAGAAACTCCTCACCACCTTGCTTTGGTGGACGATGGTACTGATTGCCTTCCTCATTATCATTGCGCTGGTGGCATCATACGTAATCGGTAATTAATTCTATCATTTATTATTATACTAACTCTAAAAACTCATTTCTATGAAAAAGTACATTGCAGAAGCTGTCGGCACATTCGTGCTCACGTTTCTTGGCTGCGGTGCAGCCGTGTCTCTGGGTTGCTCTGATGACAACACAGCAGCAGTAGTGGGAACAGCTATCGCCTTTGGCCTTGCCGTGGTTGCCATGGCTTACACCATCGGTGGAACATCTGGTTGCCACATCAATCCCGCCATCACACTTGGCGTACTCGCCTCTGGCCGTATGAGCGTCAAGGACGCCGTAGGCTATTGGATTGCCCAACTCATTGGTGGCATCATCGCTGGTGCAGTACTTGCAGGCATCTATTGCTGCACATCCGGTCTTGGAGCTAACGGTATCGGTGCTGGTTGTAACGGAAGCGTAGTGACGGCTTTGATTGTTGAAGTTGTTCTGACCTGCCTTTTCGTTCTCGTCGTTCTTGGCACAACCGACTCAAAGGTTGGCGCTGGCAACTTTGCCGGACTCGCCATCGGTCTCTCACTGATACTCATACACCTTGTAGGCATACACTTCACTGGCACATCTGTGAACCCTGCACGTTCTCTCGGCCCAGCCATCTTCGCTGGCGGTGAGGCTCTTGCAAATGTATGGGTATTCTTCGTAGGTCCTCTCGTAGGCGGTGCACTGGCTGCCGGTCTGTGGAAGGCCATCGCACCTTGCTGCGGATGCTGCAAGAAGGACGAGGAGTAATCACTTCAAAAGATAAGTTTACACATTATTTATAAAAAGAATAAGGTTGTCATTTGTAATGGCAACCTTATTCTTTTTATTTTCAAAACATCCGTCAGCAGTCTGTTTTTTAAACATTACAATACCTGAATTTTGTTTTTTCGTTTTTTATTTGTAACTTTGTATTTCAAACCAAAACAACTATGAAGACAAAACTATACAACGCCCGCATCCTCTCAATGGTGGAGGGGCAGGAGATTTTCAATGGAGAGATACACATCGATGGCTCACGCATTACATACGTGGGTGAGGCAACTGACGGCACGGGTGATTTTGACAAGGAGACAGACTGCCACGGCAACCTGCTGATGCCGGGTTTCAAGAACGCCCATGCGCACAGTGGCATGAGCATGCTGCGCTCTCTGGCTGACGACAAACCACTTGATGCATGGCTCAACGAAGACATCTTCCCCGTAGAGGCAAAGTTTACCGGTGACGACATATACTGGATGTCGCAACTGTCTGTGTTGGAATATCTCACCAGCGGCATCACCGCCTGCTTCGATATGTATATGGAGCAGGAATACGTAGCCAAGGCCATGGACGACATGGGCTTCCGCTGCGTGCAGACAGGTGGCGTGAACGATTTCTCTAAGGACGTGCGCTGGATAGACTACATGTATAACAAATACAACGTGCCCGGTTCGTTGCAGTCGTACCAACTGGGCTTTCATGCCGAATACACAACGAACCCCGACAATCTCAAACTCATCGCTGACGTGGTGCAGAAAAACAAGGCACCGCTCTATGTCCATGCCTGCGAGACAGAGGCAGAGGTGAAGGGATGTGTGGAGCGCTACGGCAAGACACCGGTAGCGTTCCTCGACTCACTCGGTATGTTCGACTACGGTGGCGGCATATACCACGGTGTATGGATGAGCGAGGATGACTATGCAGTAATGAAGAAGCGTGGAATGTATGTGGTGACCAACCCCGGCAGCAACACCAAACTGGCATCAGGCATCGCTCCCATCAGCGAATACTTGAAGCGTGGCATAACGGTGGCGATAGGCACCGACGGTCCGGCATCAAACAACTGTCTTGATTTCTTCCGCGAGATGTTCCTCGTCACTGGCCTGGCAAAGTTGCGAGAGAAGGATGCTGCTGCCATCGATGCCCGCGAGGTGTTGAAGATGGCGACGGTGAACGGAGCGAAGTCCATGCACCTTGACGATTGCGACGTACTTGCTCCCGGCAAGAAAGCCGACATCATCATGCTCGACCTCATGCAGCCCAACATGCAGCCTTTGAACAACATCGAGAAGAACATAGTATATTCCGGCAGCAAGCAAAACGTCATCATGACCATGATAGACGGCCGCATACTCTATGAGAACGGCCAGTTCCTCTGCGATGTCTCACCCACCCAGATATATAATAAGGTAGAGGAGATAAAACAACGTATTATTAAGTAAAATATAATGTACAAGTTTCTTTACAAAGCGAGCCAGTGGCTCTCTACTTACACTTCATGGTTCATCATTGCCGTGGCAGTGGTGACTTATATCGTGCCGCAGTTGTTTACATGGGTGCACGGCACTACGCAGTCGTGCATACTCGGATTCATAATGCTCACCATGGGACTCACGCTGACCATGCAGGACATGCGCGTGCTGGCTGCCCGTCCGTGGGATATTCTCATCGGCACGTGCGCACAGTTCACGCTGATGCCGTTGATAGCATGGTGCCTTACCATCGGTGTGGGATACATCGGGATAATCATCCCCAAACCAGTCATCGTGGGCATCATACTTGTGGGATGCTGCCCCGGCGGTGTGTCGAGCAATATCATGTCATACCTCTGCCGCGGCGATGTGGCATTCTCCGTGGGCATGACCACAGCATCAACCTTGCTGGCACCGATAATGACACCGCTGCTGGTGCTGTGGCTTGCGGGTGAGCAGGTGGAGGTGGATGCCCTGGGCATGTTTCTGAACATACTCATCGTAACACTGCTGCCTGTCAGCATTGGTTTCTTCGCCAACCTTTTCTTTGGAAAGAAAGAGGCCTTCAAGAAGGCGCAGGCCGTGATGCCAGCCTTCAGCGTACTGGGACTGGCCTGCATAGTGGGCGGTGTCATCTCTGCAGTACATGACAAACTGCTCATGGAAGGCCTAGTGTTCTTCCTCACCGTATTCGCCGTGGTGCTGTGCCATAACTCACTGGGTTATCTCACTGGCTATACCGTGGGCAAGATGTTCGGCTTCTCGAAAGCCAAGAACCGTACCATATCAATAGAGGTGGGAATGCAGAATGCAGGACTTGCCACGGTGCTCGCCTCCACATTCTTCGCAGTGTCATGTCCGCTTGCAGTGATACCTGCAGCAGTAAGCTGCGCATGGCATTCAATATCCGGTACGATACTCGCCACATGGTTCCGCGGCAGGGACAAGAATTAAAGCATTAAATAAAATATTATGAAACACGTAATAATATCACTTCTGGCATTACTGATGTCAACAAACATCTTTGCCGGCACCTTTGAGGCCGGCAAAGGTACATTCCTGCTCAATGGCAAGCCGTTCATTGTCAAGGCTGCCGAACTACACTACGCACGCATACCGCGCCCCTACTGGGAGCATCGTATAAAGATGTGCAAGGCGCTGGGCATGAACACCATCTGCATTTACATCTTCTGGAACAAACACGAACAGCAGGAGGGGGTATTCAACTGGACTGGCGACAATGACATTGCAGAATTCTGTCGTCTGTGCCAGAAGAACAACATGTATGTCATCGTGCGCCCCGGACCATACGTATGTGCTGAATGGGAGATGGGCGGACTGCCTTGGTGGCTGCTGAAGAAAAAGGACATCAAACTGCGTGACTGCGACCCTTACTTCACAGAATGTGTTCGCCGTTTCGAGGAAGAGGTGGGCAAACAACTCGCCCCTCTGACAATACAGAATGGCGGACCTATCATAATGGTGCAGGTGGAAAACGAATATGGTTCCTACGATACAAACAAGCCATACGTCAGCGAGGTGCGCGACATCCTGCGTTCCGTAGGATTTGACAATACAGTGCTGTTTCAATGCGACTGGTCGAGCAACTTCGAGCAGAACGCCCTACCCGACCTGCTTTGGACCATGAACTTCGGCACCAACGCGAAGGTGCTCGATCAGTTCAAGCGAGTGAAGGAACTGCGCCCCGATGCACCGCTAATGTGTTCTGAATACTGGAGCGGATGGTTTGACGGATGGGGCACGTCTCACCAGACTCGTCCTTATGACGCCATGGTCAATGGCATCAAGACTATGCTCGACAACAATATCTCTTTCTCTCTGTATATGGCTCACGGCGGTACGTCTTTCGCACAGTGGGCGGGTGCCAACAACAAGGGCTTCGCCCCTGACTGCACCAGCTACGACTATGACGCTCCTATCAACGAGCAGGGTGCCGCCACAGAGAAGTATTACAAGCTGCGCGAGCTGCTGCAGGGCTACTCTGACACCAAACTGCCCGACGTGCCCAAGCCGATGCCAATAATACAGATTCCTGAGGTGAGGTTTGACCATATGATGCCTCTGCTGAGGGCTGGCAACATGCCTGAGCCGGTGTCTTCACACGACGTGATGCCTATGGAGCAGTACGACTTGGGCTACGGCAGCATACTCTACTCTACCACCATGCCTGCGGTAAAGGCGGGCACCTTGTTGCAGATTAACGATATGTGCGACTATGCCATAGTGTATGTGAACGACAAGAAGGTGGGCGAACTCTACCGTGGCAACGGCTATGAGACGACGCTGCGTCTCCCTGAGGATGTGGCTGAGGGCAGTTCTCTCGACATTTTCATCGAGGCAATGGGACGCATCAACTACTCTAAGCTCATCAATGACCCTAAGGGCATAACACGCAGCGTGGAACTGCTTACTACCAACGGTAAGGACGAGGTGACATACAACCTCAAGGACTGGAAAGTCTATCGCTTCCCTATATATGACGACGCTGCCTCTATCGACAGCCTCGCCGACAACATGAGCGCCATACCAGGCACCGGTTCTGCCGGCACCCCTGCATACTACAAGGCTTCGTTCTCTCTGAAGAAGACGGGCGACACCTATCTCGACATGAGCACATGGGGCAAGGGCCTTGTATGGGTTAACGGCCACTGCCTGGGACGCTTCTGGAACGTAGGACCACAGCAGACGCTCTTCCTGCCTGGCTGCTGGCTCAAGAAAGGCAAGAACAGGGTTGTGGTTCTCGACATCACCGGTCCACGCCAAGCCGTCATCAGCGGTTTAGCCAAACCTGTCGTTGACCAACTGCACCGTGAATATCTGCCCAAGGATGCCGTGAAGGGTGACAAACTGAAAAACGCCCTTGCAGGAAGAAGCAAGGGCGCCAATACGTCTAAATCAAACGATGGTGGTCAAGGCAATGATGCCGCACCGGGAGCGAAATGAAAGTGAAAGGTTTCACTTTTCACCTTACTTCAGCACTGGTTTCAGTTCGTCGGGCGAGTCGTTGGTAAACATGTTCACCTCACCGGCAACCTTCGTGAAGAGGTCTCTGACACGCTCTATGTCTATCTGCCAGCGCGGGTGAAAATCGTCTGAACACATATAATTCAATATCGACCGTTGCATCTGCCTCGCCGCAATGCGACGGTCGATGTCGTTTGTTATGTCCATGGAGGTCATCATCAGCTTGCCTCTGCCCACCTGTGCCTCAAAGAGCATGCCTATCTTGCGGCTCACAAACCATGTGTCGATGCTCTGCACAAGCGGTTGAAAGTCTTTCGGGAAGTCAGTAAACTGCATCACCTGAGCTTTGTTCACCAGTTCCCACCACTGCATGTCGCTGTGATTGTCTGTAGGGAACTGTGCAAAGACAGGGTGCTCCTTCTCCACGTATATGCCCGTGGTGTGCGGCGGACGCATCTTGAACCATGAGGTGTTCCAGAACACTGGCGTGAACTGCTGCTTCACCTCTCTTCCGTATGTCACCTTGCCGGCTGCGCATATCAGGACCTTGCCGCCCTTGCGCAGTATCTTCTCTGCCTTCTTGTCAAGGGTGTCGGTGACATATACACCATTATATAAAGAATGAAGGATGATGACTGACGATTCCGAGCGGGGATACACCCATATATCCCAGTGGTTGCGTGCCTGCGTACCGGGAACGGTTACCGTGAAGGTGTATTTGCCGGCTTCTTTTATGTCAGCCAAAGGAACAGACACATGCGCCAGCGCACTGTTCTGGCCTTCGGCGATGCCGTTACATTCTATCTCTCCTTTTCTATATACACGGCCGTCTGATGTCAGCTCCCAGTTTACCTTTGCCTGCTTTATCTCCTCTCCGGAATAGTTGTTTACCGACAGGTCTGCCTCGAATGTCTCGCTGTCTGTATATGTAAACTTGGGGAATGTGGCCAGCGGCACTATCTCTGAGCAGAACTCGCGGAAATCCTTGGCGGTCACATATCCCTTCTCTCCGTAGAACACATCGGTAAGCCCGACAAGCGCCGTGCCCTGACCAGAATAGTCGTTGAGCGACAGTATCTGGAAACCAGCGTAACGGGGTGTGCGCATGATGCGCTCCACCTCATATTTATAGCACAGTGCCTGCAGTTTGCCTGAGGCAAAGAGGAATTTCCTGCCCATCTGCTCCATGCCGTTGTCGCGCAGCAGGTCGCGGAAAATCTCAAAGTTCTTGGCTTTGTTCACACCTGTGTACTTTGGTATCTCGTCAAAGTTGGGGAACACGCACCACTGTCCCATCTCATGCGTCACGAAAGGCATGGTGATGGGTGTGCCCGGCATGTCCTTGCCGTTGTATGTGGTTATCTGCTTCTCGAAGTTCACCATTGACTCTGGCGCGGTCTTAGCCCACTCGTTCAGTCCTCTTGCACCAGCCTTCACGGCGAAGTCGCTGCCCGGCTGCCATGCCCATCCGCCGCCTACTGAGAATCCGCAGTTCAGGTGTCGGTTGTCATACTGTTTCAGTCTTGCCACTGCATCGGTGCTCCAGCGCACCCAGTTGCCTGCCGGCTCGTTGCCGAAGGCGAAGAAGGTGAACGACGGATGGTTGCCATACTCGTCGCAGATGCGCACTGCCTCGTCATACAGATAGGTGTCTATGTATTCACCCCTGCCCAGTTTTACGCCGTGGTTAGGCCATGACGGACCTTCGGGCTGTATATACAGTCCCACGAGGTCGGCAGCAAGGAATGCTGCCTCCGGCGGACAGTAACTGTGGAAGCGCACATGATTCAGTCCCCACTCCTTGTATGTCTTCATTATCTTCAGCCATGAGTCCAGGTCGGTTGGCGGATAACCCGTATTCGGGAAACAGCAGTTTTCCACGTTGCCGCGCAGCATCGTAGCCTTGCCGTTCACGTAGAACATCTTGTCGCGCATCTCCACCTTTCTCATTCCGAAATATGTCTCGTCTGAAGTCTGAGGAACAGACAGCCTATACATCTGCGGACAGTGCTCGTCCCACAGCAGCATGTCGTCACCCATGTCGAGTGTCACCCACAGCGAATCGGCATCGCGCGGCACTGCCGTCTTTGCCGTCACCACATGTCTCTTTGCGGTGTTGAACGACTCTGCCACCAGTTCCATCTCCTTGAGTGAGGAATGACACTTGGCGAAGCGTATCAGCACCTTCGCCTCCTTCCTGTCAACGTCAGGAAACACCGTCATGCTTCTTACTGGCGACAGCTGGTGCAGTTCTATCCTGCCCGCCATGCCGTTCCAGCATCCCTGTGTCTGGTCGGTAACGGAATGTGAGTCGTTGCCCACCTTCGCCACCTCGGGGTCGTTGTCAACACATATCTCTATCGTGTTCTCACCCTCTTGCAGCAAGCCGGAGAGGTTCCATCTGTGAGGCACCGACAGCGTGTTGCACGCCCCCTTGTGCGTAGAACGCTTACCGTCGTCATATTCCACTTTCTTTCCGTTCACCCACACCTCGGTGCTGATGTGCGGACGCTCTATGTAGAGTTCATAGTTCACAGTACACAATTCACAGTTCTGCTCCGCCTGCTTCTTTGAACGGACAGCACTCTTGGAACTATGCACTTTGCACTCTGCACTCTGAACTATGAACTGTGAACTCTGAACTGTAAACTGTCTCTTGTACCATGCCTTGCCCACATAGTGCTTTGCAGGCGTAAGGAAGAACGGCAGTTTCATCTTGCCCGTCTCACGGTATTTCGCCATATACGGATTGTGGTAATACGACGAGTCATAAAGAGCGCCCACCCACTGCGTTTTCACGCTGATGTCGTCGCCCTTCAACCGCTCCGGCATACTGCCCGGCAGTTCTATAACGTCGTTGTATGCGGCGTCCCTGTCCATGCGGAACTGCCACTCACCGGCAAGGTTTATCACACTGTCTGCAGACGCCTCGCCCCATGTCAATAAAAAGAGGAGGGATAGTAGAATTGTCTTTCTCATCATTTTTGTTTATTAATTAGCAGTGCAAAAGTAACAAAAAAATATCAAACAGAGAAATTATTGACGTAGGAAAATAATATCATCCATGTATTTTCTTCTTTTTCTGTTTTTCCATCACGCATTTTTTGCGTATTTCTCCACAGAAAGAAGTTCTGCCACTCCCTTTCCGTCATACTCAACTGCCATTTCCTTGCGATAGAAATCACCAACCACCGTCTCGCTCTCAAATACGCCAAAATTCCGCCTATCCTGTATATTGCTGTACCACAGCAATATAACCTCATTTTCGTTTTTTCTGCAATCCCTTCCTCCCGTAAAAGCATAGCTTTTACACTGTAATTAGGCACCTTTTACCTCCTAATAGCATACATATTACCACCTAATCAATGCACAATTCATAATGCATAATGCATAATTATTACGCAAAGCACACACTTTTTGTCGCATTCTACCTAATTATGCATTATGAATTATGAATTGTTAATTATTTTAACATCTATTTTGCTACCCAAACCCATGCGTCATTTGTTCACAAATGGATTGTCCTAAAAGTCATCAAAAGACAGTTAGAAATTTTACACTTCATAAAACATGAAGCATAAAACATGAAGTGGCTATGGCAAAGACACAGAACAACCCTTTCGTGATTTCGCCATCTATCATTTTTTGAAGACAACCTGGGACAACGTGGACAACTTTTTCTCACATATCACTTCTGTCATACAAAACATAATGTGATAGTTGTCTTCATTGAGCAAGAAAAAGTAAAACAGGGATAAAGATATAAACTTTTCTTTATATTGCAAAGGGAAGGGAGTTTTTAATGAAATTATTTTGCTGTATGGCGATTTTTGTGTACTTTTGTACTCCGTTATTATTATTTAAGTCTTTAAACTATGCAAGAAACACCTTTATTTACGATTAGATACTATAAGACAGAAGAACTACTCTTTGACTATACGAAATTATTGCCAGTCTATAAGAAACGTTTAAAATTATATCGTGTATTGAGTTTTTGTATTTGTATACCTGTTCTGGCAATTTTTGCACATTATTTTATGGATTGGGGCAACGTGGATTGGGGAATGCAGATCTTCATGCTTTCGTTCGCTCTATATCTATTAATGTTTCCTCTTAGAGTAAAGATGCGTGTAAGGAATCGGTTCAAGAAAGATCCTACAAATAAAGAGGCTGTTTTGATGATGATATATGAAGAACGTCTGGAGGTGGCGAATAGTCTCTATAACTCATCATTGCGATATGAGGGTATTGATCATGTAGAAGAAACGCCAATAGGAGTTTTTCTGTTTCTTAACGCCGAAAAGGCAATATCAATTCCTCGAGAAGCTGTTTCTGAGCAGGCTTTAGAGTTTCTGAAGAAGAAAATTGGATGACAGGACATGAAATGTTAAAATTGCGTATTATTTCTTCTTTAAAATTTTCATTTTGATTTTCAAAGGATTTCTTGCGAAGCAATCATAACTACATCAATATCACAAATTCCAGTCATTCTTTTACTGGATATTTAGAATAAAACACTATTATCATTTCGCCATCTATCGATGTCGTCTTACATTTTTTCTTAAGACAACTTGGGACAACGTGGACAACTTTTTTCTCACATATCACTTCTGTCATACAGATGTTGTCATAGTTGTCTGTGTTGTCTTCTATTCATCTACCATCATTTAATGTTTGCTCCGTGTTCAAAATTTTCATCGCGCAGCCAATCCGTTCAATCGATTTTATCCGTGTTCAAAAAAACGTTTTTCAGTTATTATAACCTTCGGTTAGAAATCCTGAAAAATCTGGTTCAAAATACTTGGGCTTCGCCCAAAAATATTTCTTCGTAAAGATTTTAATTCTGATTTTCAAAGGATTTCTTGCGAAGCAATCATAACTACATTTGCTCTTTCAATTTCTCTGCACGTTCGTTCACAAATGGATTGTCCTAAAAGTCATCATAATAAATTTCTTTATATTATTCTGCAAAATAATTTGTTTTTCTCAAATAAAGTTCGTAACTTTGTACTTCATAAAACATGAAGCATAAAACATGAAGTGGCTATGGCAAAGACACTGAACAACCCTTTCGTGATATATGGTTACAAGGGAAATGAGTATTTCTGTGATAGAACTGCAGAAACGGAGAAGATAATATCGGCGCTCGATAACGAACGTAATGTCACGCTGATAGCACCAAGGCGTATAGGAAAAACAGGATTGATACATCATGTGTTTTCAAAAATAAGACAGCAGCAGCCAGATGTTGTTTGCATATATTTTGACATCCTGTCAACCAAGACCTTGGAGCATTTCGTGCAGCTGATGGCGCGTAATATATTGGGGAGACTTGATACACCATCACAAAACGTGCTGCGTAAGGTCCAGGAGTTCTTCAGCAGTTTCCGTCCTACCATGACGTTTGATTCTATTACGGGTGTACCGACATTCTCTCTTGACTTTGCTTCCAACCAAGTTGCCCAATCCCTGCAGCGTATCTTTGAGTATATAGCGCAATCTGGCAGAAGATGCTATATAGCGATAGATGAGTTTCAGCAGATTACGAAATATGAGGATACTGATACAGAGGCTTTGCTGCGTTCGTTCATCCAGTTTGTGCCGAATGCATACTTTATCTTCTCTGGCAGTTACCAGCACCTGATGTCTGACATGTTCCTTTCGCCCGAACGACCATTTTATCAGGGTGCTCAGATAGTTTCGTTAAAAGAAATAGACGCTGCCGTGTATCACGAATTTGCTGATACTTTGTTTCGTGCATACGATATGTCTATATCTAAGGAAGTTTTTGATTATCTCTACGATAGGGTTGATGGACAGACGTGGTATGTGCAAGCCACTCTGAACAGAGTGTTTAGCCATCACTATGATGAGATAACGATGCAATGTATTGACGAAGCGATACGCGAACTGATCAATGAGGAAGAGATTGCCTTTGAGAACTACTATGCCGGATTGACCATAAACCAATCCAAACTCCTTACAGCCATAGCATGCGAGGGTGGCGTAGTTTCTCCCATGTCGCAGGTTTTCGTAACCAAATATCGTTTGCCGGCACTAAGCAGTATAAAGTTAGCCTTAAAGACACTTATGGATAATCAGTTCGTATATTCCTCTAACGGAAAATACATAGTATATGACCGTTTCTTTGGAATATGGCTGAGGGAAAGAGCCTAAGTATAAGAAAAGGAACCGATGTGGAAAGATTTCATTGCTGTATTATAACCTTCGGTTAGAAATCCTAAAAAATCTGGTTCAAAATACTTGGGCTTCGCCCAGAAATATTTCTTCTTTAAGATTTTTATTCTGATTTTTGCGTATATCTCATTTTGAAATGTTAGTGTCAAAGAAAAAAATGACAGATATTTTGTCACAATGACGTTTTTTCATTATCTTTGCAATTGAAAAACAAAATGACGATAACATGAAAAAGATACTGTCATGCCTGTTGCTGGCATTCTCATTAAGCATAGCAGCCAACGATTTCGAGTCGGCAACCATCACCAATGCCCAGGGGACCATGAAGATGAACGTAATCAATTTCGGCGCAAGGATTCAATCGCTGGAATACAAGGGGCAGGACGTGGTGCTGGGGTTCGATACGCTGAGCCATTACAGAGACAAGAAACAGAACTTCGGTGCCGTAGTAGGCCGCTACATCGGGCGCATCGTGGGCGGCAAGTTCACACTTGACGATACCGAATACACACTACAGGGCGGAGATAAAGGGCGCGACTGCTCACACGGCGGCACGCCAGGCTTCTCGCAACAGTTCTGGACGTTTACCAACAAACAGGACAGCACCGTGACCCTGCGGTTCATATCGCCCGACGGCGAGAACGGTTTTCCAGGTGACCTGACACTATACGTCACCTACACCCTCACCGACGATGCACTGCGCATAGACTACAAGGCAAGCACTACGAAACCCACGGTGCTCAATCCCTCAAACCACAGTTTCTTCAACCTCACCGGCCAGCTCGGTGCCGACATCCTCGGCGACACGCTATGGATAAACTCAGACAGCACCGCCCTATACAATCAGAAGAAACAAGTGACAGGAATACTGGAGTGCGTGGAAGGCACCCCATTTGATTTCCGCACGCCCACCACGATAGGTGCACGCATCAACACGAAAAATGAGCAACTGACGGTTACCAAGGGTTACGACCATTGCTACCGGCTCTCCACCAACGGTGACTTACAGATACCTGCCGCACGACTTACGTCGCCCCGCACTGGTCTGACCATGGAGGTATATACCACAGAGCCAGCCATGCAGATATACACCGCCAACAGCCACAACGGCTCCCTCATAGGCAAGGGAGGCACCCCATATCCGCGTCGCAACGCCATCTGCTTCGAAACCATGCACTTTCCCGACTCTCCCAACAAGCCCCACTGGCCAAGCACAGTACTGCGGCCCGGCGAGACATTCAGCAGCACTACGGTGTTCAGGTTTAGGAAGAACTGACTTACCTACAAATCCATTCGCTTTTCAACTACATCCCAGTTGACAATCTGCCAAAGGGCGGCAAGATGGTCGGGACGACGGTTCTGGTAGTCGAGATAGTAGGCATGTTCCCACACATCAAATGTCAGCAGCGGCTTCAATCCACGCTGCACGGGATTAGCAGCGTTCACCTCCTGCGTAATGACAAGTTTACCGTCAGCATCTGCCGACAGCCACACCCAGCCACTGCCGAAAAGCGTTGCGCCTTTCTTCTGAAACTCATCCTTGAAAGCCTCGAAAGAACCGAAGTCGCGCACTATGGCTTCGGCAATCCTGCCCGTTGGAGCATTGTTCTCTTTCTGCGCTGCAAACTGTCCGAAATAGAGTTCGTGGTTGAGGATCTGCCCAGCATTGTTCAAGATTCCGCCCTCCGCCTTGCATACTATCTCGGTGAGAGAAACATCCTCAAACCCACTGCCAGGCAACATTGCATTGAGGTTGTTCACATAAGCCGCCAAATGTTTCCCATGATGGAAAGCAATGGTATCACGGCTGATTACTGGCTCCAGAGCCTCCGGAGCATACGGCAGTGCCATTAATGAAAACTTTTCCATAAGCAAAGATAATTATAAATTAGTACTTTTGAACTGCATCCAGTATTGTCGTTCCTCTACAGGCATTTTCTCTATGGCATAACGCAATGCAGTGCGTGGCATCTCATGGGCATGTTTGTGCAGGAATTCACGCAGTATATCCATGCTGACACGCTTGCCCACCTCGCGCAACATCCATCCCACAGCCTTGTGCATCAAGTCATGCGGATGATGAAGATGTATCTCGGCATAACGCAGGCACCATGAAGCATCACCCATCTGTGATGTCTTCCATGTGCACACCATACTCATGCGCTGTTTCCACAGGCAATGACTCTGTGCCAGTTCGTCGAGCAATTTAATCTTGTAATCCCTGTCGCCCAGGAACGTGGGTAACAGTAGCCAATGGCCCAGTATCTTGTGTACAGACAAATCCACCAAGTCCCAGTTGTTAGCCTGTTCAGCATACTGCAGATACATCATCAATATCTCATCGCGGCCACGGATGGCGGCCTCGTCGTTCTCCAACCTTTTCTTTGCCAAGGCCTCAAACTTTGCAACAAGCACCAACAAGCCGCAAAGGCGCACCTCATGCCAACGGTTCACAAGTAACTGCGGGACCTCGTCAAGAGGCACATCCATCCATGCAGCCTTCACCACCTCACGCGTTCGGGGTACTTTAAGTCCAAGAAACTCGTCGCCCTCGCCATACTCCCCAGGCCCAGTCTTGAAGAACCGCATCAGTATGCGACGCTGCTCTTCATCACGCTGAGACTCCATATATGCAATTATTTCGTCTGCTGTCATTGTTTCATCCTTTTTTCATTTAAGTAATTCTCCATGCGCTTGTCAAGTTCGCGGCAATCAGAAAGCATATTCCACACAGCATCCTCTGACAGCACACCGCGTTTCAGTCCCGACGGCAACAGTCCAGCTTCATCGGCAGCAAAATCACTTTTCCAGTCCTCGCTGCCATAATATTCATTGAGAATGGTTACGGATTCCTGCGCCTCTATATATATCTCCAAGGCCGCTGACATCTCCATCACCGCTGCAGAGGCGCGGTTCAGTCGCTGTTCCATCTGTCTGATACGTTCTGTCTGTTCCATATCTCTTCACGATCTTCAAAAGTTAGCAGTTGATTCTTCACACGAATAACTGGTGCACGTCTATGATTTATGAGTGCAAAGTCTTCGCACGAATAAATAGTGTATGTCAGCCAAAGGCTGGTGCACGTCTATGATTTATGAGTGCAATATCATCGCACGAATAAATAGTGTATGTCAGCCAAAGGCTGGTGCACGTCTATGATTTATGAGTGCAAAGTTACAAAAAATCGCCAAAATCATATAACAAAAAACAATAAAAGCAGATACCCGAAAAAAACTCTTTTTCGCATTTGGTAGTTTGCATATAATTTGTTACCTTTGCATTTACTTTACACAATCTTATATACGATAATCAAAATGAACGAACCTAACAAACCATTCCTCTATTTCATTTGCTGCGTATCTGCCATGGGCGGACTCCTTTTCGGTTACGACTGGGTAGTGATAGGCGGTGCGAAGCCATTCTATGAACTATATTTCGGCATCAGTGACAATCCCGTGATGCAGGGTGTGGCAATGACCACAGCACTGGTGGGATGCCTCGCAGGTGCTATGGTGGCGGGAGCCGCTGCTGACAAATATGGACGCAAGCCGTTGCTCATCACCGCAGCAATGCTGTTTACCGTCAGTGCCATAGCAACAGGTCTATTCAATGACTACACCATGTTCAACATAGCACGCTTCATCGGCGGCATAGGCATCGGTGTGGCAAGTGCACTGTCACCCATGTATATAGCAGAAGTGTCTCCTGCCAACATACGCGGCAGAATGGTAAGCATAAACCAGATGACAATAGTGCTGGGCATACTGGCAGCACAGATAGTAAACATGCTGCTGGCACGTGACACCACTGACGTCACTTCACAATTATGGAATACGGCATGGGGATGGCGATGGATGTTCTGGGCAGAGACTGTGCCGGCAGCATTATTCCTCATAATGGCATTCTTCATACCAGAAAGTCCGGTATTCCTGCGGATACTTGAAGACAGGAAACTGAATAATGAAGAATGTAGAATGAAGAATGAAGAATTACAGGCGAATTGTATACAGTCAAATACTAAATCAAACTTTTCACTTTTCACTCTTCGTTCTTCACTCAAGGAAGGCTATGCCCGCGTTCTATTACTCGGAATATTCATTGCTGTGTTCCAGCAATGGTGCGGCACAAACGTGATATTCAACTACGCCCATGAGATATTCACCGGAGCAGGATTCAACGTTGACGGTATGTTTATCAACATTGTCATCACTGGCATCGCCAACGTACTGTTTACTTTCGTGGCACTATACACGGTGGAGCGTTGGGGACGCCGCACGCTGATGCTCATCGGTGCCGGCGGTCTGGGCATCATATACCTCATACTTGGCACCTGCTATTATATGCATGTGACCGGCGTGGCAATGGTGGCACTCGTGGTGGCTGCCATATCATGCTACGCCATGACACTGGGTCCAATCACATGGGTACTGCTGAGCGAGATATTCCCAGCAAAGATACGCGGAGCAGCTATGGCGCTCTGCACCTTTGCCTTGTGGACTGGTTGCTGCACACTGACATTCTCATTCCCGAGCATGAACGCAGCACTGGGCAGCAGCGGTTCATTCTGGATATACTCAGGAATATGCTTCTGCGCATTCATCTTCCTGTTCAGACGTTGCCCTGAGACAAAGGGTAAAACTCTGGAGCAACTGGAAGTTGAACTGAAAAACTAAGAATTTGAAACTAATAAAAAAATACATAACGAAACTAACGAAACAACTTTATGCTGAAAATCTGGAGAGAAACGGTGGTAATACCCACCTACGAGGCTGGCAAGCCTGAAAAGAACCCCATATTTCTAGAGAAAAGAGTATATCAAGGTTCGAGCGGTGTGGTATATCCATATCCGGTCATTGAATCAATAGACAACGACAAACACGACAAGGAATACCATGCGGTGTACCTTGAGAACGAATACATAAAGGTGATGATACTGCCCGAACTGGGCGGTCGTGTGCAAATGGCATACGACAAGATAAAGCAGCGCCATTTCATATACTACAACCAAGTGATAAAGCCTGCGCTGGTGGGTCTGGCTGGCCCATGGATAAGCGGTGGAATAGAGTTCAACTGGCCACAGCACCACCGTCCAAGCACTTTTATGCCTGTAGACTGCACGCTGGAGGAAGGTGAAGGCTATGTCACCTGCTGGGTGAACGAACGAGAGCGCATGTTCCATCAACAGGGACAGGCTGGTTTCACACTGCGCGAAGGCTGTGCATACCTCGAAATAAAAGGCAAGCTATACAACCCTACCGAGACACCGCAGACCTTCCTGTGGTGGGCAAACCCAGCCGTGGCTGTGAACGATGCCTATCAGAGCGTATTCCCACCAGATGTAAACGCAGTGTTCGACCACGGCAAACGCGCAGTGTCGAGTTTCCCTATAGCCACTGGTACATACTACAAGATGGACTACAGTGCCGGCGTTGACATATCAAACTACAAGAACATACCCGTACCGACATCATACATGGTAGCGAAATCGAAGTACAACTTCGAAGGCGGATACGAAAACGACACACAAGCCGGCATGCTACACGTGGCAGACCATCATGTATCACCGGGCAAGAAACAGTGGACATGGGGCAACGGAGACTTCGGTCGTGCATGGGATCGTGCACTTACTGACGTGGACGGGCCATACATTGAACTGATGGCTGGTGTATATACTGAAAACCAGCCAGACTTCTCATGGCTGATGCCATACGAAGAGAAAACGTTCACACAGTATTTCATGCCATACCGCGAACTGGGCATCGTGAAGAACGCCAGCAAGGATTTCCTCGTGAACATAGACGAGCAATGCCTAAAGATATTCGCCACAAGCAAACAGGAAGCACGAATAGTTCTCAAATACACCGACAGCGACAAGACTATCTGCGATGATACATATACAATATCACCAGAGTCAATACTCGTGATACCGACAAATGTATCTGCCAAGGAATTAGGCAAGATGCGCCTTGACATTATACAGAACGACAGAGTGGTACTGTCATGGCAACCCGAACCAGATGAGATAACGCCAATCCCCGAGGCTGCCGAGGCTGCGCTGAAGCCCAGTGAGATAAAGACCACCGAACAGTTGTTCCTGACAGGTCTGCACCTAGAGCAATATCGTCATGCCACATGGTCTGCATTAGACTACTACGAGGAAGGACTGCGCCGTGACCCACTGGACGTAAGATGCAATAACGCCATGGGACTGTGGTATCTGCGTCGCGGACGTTTCGCCAAAGCTGAACCATATTTCCGCACTGCCGTGAAAATGTTGCAGAAACGTAACCCAAACCCGTACGACGGAGAGCCGATATACAACCTCGCACTCTGCCTGAAGTATCAAGGACAATATGACGAGGCATACGACTGGGCTTACAAATCAACTTGGAATGCGGCATGGCAACAAGCCGGATACATGATGTGCGCACAGATTGCCACCATAAAGGGCGAATATGAGGATGCATTGTACCTTGTGGAGCAATCGCTGCTGAGAGGATGGCACAATCACAAGGCAAGGGCACTGAAGGCGGCTTTGCTGAAAAAGACAGGAAAGGACTATGCGGCTTTTGCTGAGGAGACACTGAAGATTAATCCATTCAACTACGGCGTGTTGTACGAACTGGGACGCACTACGGAGATGAAGGAGTTGATGCACGGCGACGTAAACAACTATGATGAGCTGGCACTCGACTATGTTGCCGCCGGACTGAAAGAGCAGGCTTTGAGCATCTGGCGCATGGCAATAGAGGAAAACGCTGCCACTGCCCTCACTTATTACTATATCGCATGGCAGACAGGAAAAAGCGAGGATTTGGAAAAAGCCAAAAAGCAATCGGTGGACTATTGTTTCCCTAACCGCATGGAGGCCGTATGTGCATTGTCAGCCTTCAGCGAGGATGCTAATGCATGCTATCTGCTCGCCTGTCTGTACTACGACAAACGACAGTATGACATCGCACAGTCACTGTGGGAGAAGAGTGCAAGTCTGAAACCAGAGTTCCCCACTGTTCACCGCAATCTTGCACTTACATACTTCAACAACCAGGACGATGCTGAACGTGCACTGAAGGAAATGGAGCGTGCCTATGAACTCGACGAAAGTGATGCACGCGTACTGATGGAACTTGACCAGCTATACAAACGTCTTGGCAAACCACATCAGTTCCGCCTCGACTTCCTGCTAAAGCATGAGAAGGAGGTGGAGCAGCGTGACGACCTCGTACTTGAGAAGGCAACACTGCTCAACCAACTGGGACGCTACGAAGAAGCGAGAAACATCATTGACAACCACTGGTTCCATGTTTGGGAAGGCGGTGAAGGCAAGGTGTCCGGGCAATACCAGTTCTGCCGCCTTGAAATGGCAAAGAAACTGTTGGCGAACAACAATGCAAACGCTGCCGACATAGACAAGGCCATTGCATTGCTCACGGAATGTCTGACATTCCCTCACAACATCGGTGAAGGAAAACTGCTGAATGCCCAGGACAACGACTTCTACTATTTCCTCGGCAAGGCATACCAGATGAAAGGCGATGCAGAAAAGGCATCAGAGAATTTCCGAAAGGGTACCGTCGGACCTACCGAACCTGCAGCTGCGATGTACTACAACGATGCAAAGCCTGACAAGATATTCTATGCAGCACTGTGCTACCGTGCCCTTGGCGAAGAGGACAAGGCCCGCAGTCTGTTCAACAAACTGATGTCGTACGGCGAGCAACATATCTACGACAACATTACAATGGACTACTTCGCCGTGTCACTGCCCGATCTGCTCGTATGGAACGGCGACCTCACACAGGCAAACCGCATACATTGCAACTACATGCTCGCACTTGGCTACTATGGCCTCGGCAACAGTGAGAAAGCGCGCAGATACCTTAATGAGGTATTGAATATGGACACCAATCACCTCGGTGCCATAGCATTTAAAACATTTATATAATATTATAATATAAGGTAAGAAATACAAATAAACAATAATTTAACGAAAGACAATGAAATTCAATCGTATTCTACTGAAACTCTCTGGTGAGAGTCTGCAAGGCAAACAAGGACATGGTATCGATACAGAACGTCTGGGTGACTATGCTCGTCAGATAAAGGAAATAGCCGATATGGGCGTAGAAATAGGCATTGTGATAGGCGGTGGCAACATCTTCCGTGGCCTGACCGGCGCTGGCAAGGGCTTCGACCGTGTGAAAGGCGACCAGATGGGTATGTGCGCCACGGTGATAAACTCACTTGCCTTGTCGTCGGCCCTCGATGCCGTGGGACAGAAGAACCGCGTGCTCACAGCCATACGCATGGAACCTATCGGTGAATTCTACACGAAATGGAAAGCCATCGATGCCATGAAGAACGGAGAAGTGGTGATAATGTCAGCCGGCACCGGCAATCCATACTTCACTACCGACACAGGTTCTTCACTGAGAGGTATCGAGATAGAAGCAGACGTCATGCTGAAAGGCACACGCGTTGACGGCATATACACTGCCGACCCAGAGAAAGACCCTACGGCAACAAAATTCCACGACATCACATACCAAGAGGTGATAGAACGCGGCTTGAAGGTTATGGACATCACCGCCACTGCTATGTGCATGCAGAACAATCTGCCCATATACGTATTCAACATGGACATCGTGGGAAACCTGAAGAAAGTAATGGATGGTGAAGAAATAGGCACATTAGTGCATGTATGATTATGAAAACACTGGATATAAGATGCATAAATACCGGAAGCACACAGAAGTGCGAGGTTGGCAGCACGCTGAGCGAGATCTTCTCCGAATTAGGTGTTGAGATGCCTAATCCGCCTGTGGCTGCAAAAGTAAACAACGAAGTGGTGAGCATGAGCTATCGTGTTTACACCAATAAGACCGTGGAGTATATCGACATCACCCACCCTCTGGGAATGAGGATATACACACGCACCTTGTTCTTCATACTATGCAAAGCAGTACACGACCTGTTCCCCAGTGGAAAGATAAAGATTGAGTTTCCTGTAAGCAACGGATACTACTGCTACATGAACCTGGGACGCACGATGACACCTGATGACGTACATGAGATACGTCGTCAGATGGATCACATCATCAGTTCTGCACTGCCTATACACAAGCACAACCGTCCATCGGAAGAGGTCATAGAACTATTCCGAAACGAAGGCAACGAGTCTAAAGTTTCTTTGCTTGAAACCCTCGGCAGGATGTACACATCATATTGTTCCATAGAGGACTACAACGACTCTTTCTATGGTCCTATAATGACCAACACCAGCGACATTACGCTTTATGGTCTCGAGATGTATCACGATGGTCTGCTGCTGAGAATCCCTAAAAGAAACGACCCGACGAAATTGGGAGACTACATTGTGCAGAACAAGATGTTTGAACTTTTCGACGAGTACCACCGCTGGCAGGCAATGATGAAAATCAGTACCATGGGTGCACTCAACAGGGCTGTCATGAAGGGCCACAGTAAAGACATGATCATGGTGTTTGAAGCGCTACAAGAGAAAAAACTGTCTCGCATAGCAGACGAAATCGCCAACCGTCACGGTGTAAAGGTAATCCTTATAGCCGGCCCATCAAGCAGCGGAAAGACCACTACATGCAAACGTCTGTCAATACAGTTGGTCACCAACGGCATAATCCCTGTGGCAATATCATTGGACGACTATTTCGTTGACCGTGAGAATACTCCTCGCGACGAAAGCGGCGACTATGATTTCGAATCGCTCTATGCACTGAACCTGCCCTTGTTCAACCAGCAGCTCAATGCTTTGATAAACGGTGAGGAAGTGGAATTGCCGAAATATGACTTCATAACGGGCAAGAGTGGTATGAGCGGCAAGAAACTGCGACTCAAAAACAACGAAGTGCTCGTGATTGAAGGCATACACGCACTGAACCCCGAACTGACATCTCAGATTCCCGATTATCAGATATACCGTGTATATGCCTCTGCGCTCACTACCATCACGATGGATGACCACAACTACATCCCGACTACCGACAACAGACTGCTGCGCCGCATAATACGCGATTACAAATACCGCAACAACACCGCACAGCAGACATTAAAGCGATGGGCTTCTGTGAGAGCAGGAGAAGACAAATGGATCTTCCCATATCAGGAGAATGCAGATGTAATGTTCAACACCGCCATGCTCTTTGAACTGTCTGTCATAAAGACACAGGCGGAGCCTCTGCTTGAACAAGTACCTGAGAATTGCGACGAGTATGCCGAGGCACACCGCCTGCTGCACTTCCTGCACTACATCAAGCCTATACCAGAAAACCAGATACCGCCAACCAGTCTGTTGAGAGAATTCCTCGGTGGCAGTATGTTTGAGTATTGATTAAATACAATTTTATAAGACACAAAAATGCAAATATCTGAATCAGATATTTGCATTTTTTTTGGTGATCTCGCGGGGATTCGAACCCCGGACCCACAGCTTAGAAGGCTGTTGCTCTATCCAGCTGAGCTACGAGACCAACCTTATATGTGCTACTTCGCACGAAACAAATAATGAGGTCTGCAAAAGCAGGCTCATGGTTGCCTTGCGAATTTGCGACTGCAAAATTAATAAATTATTTTGACATACGCAAATTATATTGTCAATCTTTTAGCAAGTTGTTGATAAAATCATCAAGTTCCTTATCCAGACCATCCATAAACGACTGGCCAACAATCACTGTTTCATCGTCATCTGCGACATACAGTTCAGTGATATGCTCGCCATTTTCGTTCTCCAGCACATAATTGTAAGGCTGTATGATGCCCAGTCTGCCACTGGGTTTCTCACCTTGTTCTATCAACGAGCGCAGACATTGAGCCGCATTCTTATAGAACTCCTCCGTATCGAGCGGTGAGTTAATCCATTCTTCGATGACAACACGGGTTATCTCGTTGTCATCATCGTCGAAAGCCATCATGTCGCCAGTCTCCTGTGAGAGGCGAATGTGCACGTCAGTAAACACCTCGGGGGTGTCTGTCTCTGGGTATTTCTCCGCTATCTTCTGCAGGAAACGCTGTGCTTGATGTTCTGTCTTAGTTTCTGCCATGACATTGTTTGTATTTTTTACCCGAACCACATGGGCAAGGGTCGTTAGGTCGCGGTGTCTTCGTTCCTACTACTGGCATACGCGGGCCACGCGGCATCGACGGGTCGATGTATCCCGGACGATCCATGCCATCCGGCATCGGCGGCATGCCCGGACGCTGCATCATGCGGCGTGGCTGTGGCTGCTGCACTGGTGTACCGTCACCGTTCAGTTCCGGTTTGTTGGTCTGATACTGTGGCTGCGGCATTGGCTGCGGTATGTCCATAGGGGCCTGCTCTGGTGCCTGCTCCTTATGTATATGTATGCGTGACAGTGTTGAGCAGATGCTGTCATTCATCTGATTGATCATTGCATCCCACAACTTCACTGACTCCAGCTTAAAGATAAGCAATGGGTCTTTCTGCTCGTAACTTGCGTTCTGAGAAGAATGGCGCAACTCATCCAACTGGCGGAGGTTTTCCTTCCAGTTGTCGTCGATGTTGTGGAGAATTATCATCTTCTCAAACTCACGCATGATGTTCTTTGCCTCAGTGTCATAACACTCCTTCAGGCTGAACGACATGCGGTATATCATGTGCATGTCTGTCAGCGGTATGAGGATGCGCTCGAAGTTTGCATTCGGGTCTTCATATATCTGCTTAACCACAGGTGCAGCCTCTTCTGACACTTTGTCCACATGAGCCTTGAAGTTTGTCATCACCTTTTGGAATGATGTCTCCTCCAACTGGTTGCGATCTACTGACAGGAACTCATCCTCTGTGAACGGTGGTTCCATGAAGAACAGTTTCAGGAACTGCTCCTTGCATCCTGCATAGTCATTGTTGCTGAGTATAGACACCACACGATCCCAGATGGTGTTGGTGATGTCCATGCCTACGCGCTCACCCATCAAGGCGTGGCGACGCTTCTCATAGATGACGGTACGCTGCTTGTTCATCACGTCGTCATACTCAAGCAGGCGCTTACGTATGCCGAAGTTGTTCTCCTCTACCTTCTTCTGTGCACGTTCTATGGCACTGGTAATCATTGAAGACTCAATACGCTCGCCCTCCTCGAATCCGAGACGATCCATCACCTTGGCAATGCGCTCTGATGCGAACAGACGCATCAACTTGTCTTCAAGTGAAACATAGAATACAGAAGAACCTGGGTCACCCTGACGACCGGCACGACCGCGCAACTGACGGTCAACACGACGGCTCTCATGACGCTCCGTACCGATGATGGCAAGACCGCCGGCAGCCTTAACCTCTGGCGTAAGCTTGATATCGGTACCACGACCTGCCATGTTGGTGGCGATGGTCACTACGCCCTTGCCGTTGATGCTCTTACCTGCCTCTGCCACAATTAGCGATTCTTTCTCATGCTCCTTGGCGTTCAGCACCTGTGCAGTAACACCATTACGCCTCAGAATGTTATAGAGAAGTTCAGATATCTCCACCGATGTGGTACCCACAAGCACCGGACGGCCGGCATCGCGCATTGCGATTACCTCATCAACGACGGCTTTGTATTTCTCACGCGCTGTCTTATACACGCGGTCGTTCATGTCGATACGCTGTACAGGACGGTTGGTAGGTATCTCAACGACATCGAGTTTGTAGATGTCCCAGAACTCGCCTGCCTCCGTAGATGCCGTACCTGTCATACCAGCCAGTTTGTGGTACATACGGAAATAGTTCTGCAGCGTGATGGTGGCGTATGTCTGTGTGGCAGCCTCCACCTTCACATGCTCCTTGGCCTCGATGGCCTGGTGCAGTCCGTCTGACCAGCGGCGGCCTTCCATGATACGGCCTGTCTGCTCGTCAACGATCTTGACTTCCATCACACCGTCGTTATTCGGGATGACCACATACTCATCATCCTTATTATATAATGAGTATGCCTTCAGCAACTGCTGCAGTGTATGCACACGCTCCGACTGCTCTGAGAAATAGCTCAGGCGCTCGTCTTTCTTCGTCAGGCGCTCCTCATCGCTGAGCGACTTGTCTGCCTCCAGTGCGGAGAGTTCTGATGTAATGTCAGGAATGACAAACAGTTCCCTGTCATTAACCTGCTGTGACAGCCATTCCACACCTTTGTCTGTCAGGTCTGCAGAATGCAGCTTCTCGTCAACGACGAAGTACAGCGGTGCTATGGCTTCCGGCATCTTGCGGTTGTTGTTCTCCATGAAGTATTCCTCTGTAGAGAGCATGCCCGACTTAATGCCGTCCTCTGAAAGGTATTTCACCAACGGTGTATTCTTTGGCAGCGCCTTGTATGAACGATACAGGGCAACGAAGCCTTCTGACACCATATCCTTGTTGTTAGCATTCTGGCCGTCACTTATCTTCTGCTTAGCCTCAGCAAGGAGCTGTGTGGCAAGCTTGCGCTGCGCACCAACGAGTTTCTCCACCAATGGCTGATACTCCTCAAACATCTGTATGTCGCCCTTTGGCTGCGGACCAGAGATGATGAGCGGTGTACGCGCATCGTCAATGAGCACTGAATCGACCTCATCGACGATGGCATAGTTATGCTTGCGCTGCACGAGGTCTTCGGGGTGCATGGCCATATTGTCACGCAGATAGTCGAAACCGAACTCGTTGTTGGTACCAAACGTAATATCTGCCTGATATGCCTTGCGGCGCTCCTCAGAGTTTGGCCTGTGCTTGTCGATGCAATCCACTGATAGTCCGTGGAACATATAGAGCGGCCCCATCCATTCAGAGTCACGCTTGGCGAGGTAGTCGTTCACCGTAACCACATGCACGCCGTTGCCTGTCAAGGCATTGAGGAACACCGGGCATGTAGCCACCAGTGTCTTACCTTCACCCGTTGCCATCTCGGCAATCTTGCCCTGATGCAGCACCGTACCGCCGAAGAGCTGCACGTCATAGTGCACCATCTCCCATTTCAGGTCATTGCCGCCTGCTGTCCAGTGGTTGTGATATATCGCCTTGTCGCCGTCGATGGTGACAAAATCCTTTGCGGGGTCGGATGCCAGTTCACGGTCAAAGTCTGTTGCCGTAACCACGGTTTCCTCATTCTCCGTGAAGCGGCGTGCAGTGTCCTTGACGATGGAGAATGCCACGGGATAAACCTCGTTGAGAGCCTCCTCCAGTTTGTCGAGAGCCTCTTTCTCCAGTTTGTCTATCTGATTGAAGATTGGCTCGCGCTCGTCTATTGGTGTCTGTTCTATGCGTTCCTTGAGCTCACCAATCTGTTTCTTCTGTTCTGCGCATGAGTTCTGCACATACTGCTGTATCTCCTTACTCTTGGCACGCAGTTCATCGTTTGTCAAAGCCTGTATGGCAGGATATGCGGCTTTCACCTTATCCACCAATGGCTGTATTTTCTTTATGTCGCGTGATGATTTGTTGCCGAAGAGGGCAGAGAGTATTGAATTGAAATTCATTTACTTTAGTTAATAATTAAGGAATTAATAATCTCATACCTGCGCTGCGAGCCCGTGCTCGTCATCTCTGACAGGCCTAATGAACTACAAAGTTAATCATTTTTTTCCAAACGACAAAACAACATCAACTTTTTTAATATAATTTATTCTTTTCACTATTTCACGCTATTATTCAGCGAATATACTTTTAGCCTACGGCGTACCATCTATTTTCATTAATAACATGAATTCTTTCATAAATTTATGGTGAAATTTATGGTATTAACGACAATTTATGGTGCCTCGCAGAGAATCAAATTCCATTAATATGGCATTCGCTGAATAGTTACTGTTTCACGCAACCTCATTTTACTTTTTTTCGTTAATGCCGTTAATCCCATTCATTAATACCATTAATGCTTTACCCCAAGATTATTAATGTCGTTAATATCAAGTGCAATAATGATAATTTGTTTCATAAAGGTGGATTAATGATTGAAGGATTGAAAAGTTGAAGTCTCTGTCTGCATGGACAACTTCAATCTTTCAATCCTTCATTTTTTATTTCTTCAATTTTTTAATTTTTCAATCCTTTGAGCGAAGCGAAACAATGCCTTACTGAAAGACCGGACGCACACTGAACCCACAGTACCGGCTGCCGTCGTTGCGGTAGATCAAGTAGCTTGAACTGAAGGTCACGTACCATGCGTAGTTTGGGTCGCTCTCGCCGAGCGAAGCCGACCAGTAGAGACCGTACGAGTCATCAGGGTTGTAGCCTGTGTCGGAGCGAAAACCAGCAGCGGGAAGGAAGATGAATTTGTCGGTGTAACCGTCCTTCAAGCTCGTCACCTTGTAGCCGTTTACATTATTCTGTGATGTCCATTCCCATTTGCAGTTTTCGGTGTTATACAGTTCTTCCATTTCTGCATTGGTAGGCATGCGCCATGCGCCGCCCCAGTTTATGTGGGCAGCATCGTCGCAGGCGTCAAGAATGGACTTGCCATCGAAGTCGTTGTACTTGGTCATGCTGTTGTTGTTGTTTGCATCACACCATTTGTAGGTACCCCAACTATAGTCATCCTTCATACTTGTCTCGCCCCATGCGTAGTAGTCGCCGTTGCCTTCTGGAATTGTTGCACCAACATTGCAGGTTGCCCACTTCACACTCAGGCCGAGGTCTACATACTGCTGTGTAACCTTTGTCCAAACAGCTGCCGTTGCACCTTCTTCTACTGTGCCCATGTTTACTACATTGCGACGTGAGAAGGCTACAGTGCTTTGGTTGAATGAGCGCACCATAGTGGTTACAGTGCTGGTTTCCTTATCAATTGAACTACAGCTCATAGTAAAGCCTTTCTCAAGGACACCTGGCAGGATGGCGATGAGGTATGTGCCAGCGGCTATCTTCGTACCCTCAATTACAGGAACGAGGCTGACGGTGGTTGATGCATCAGCGGCCGGTGTGACTGTGGAAATTCCGTTCTCGTCAAGAGTTACGGTGAAGCCTCCAGCTATGCCCTCGCCGCCCTTGGCAGTGAATGTAATCTTGTCGTAATCCTCCGTGGTTGTTACCTTTACGAAGGCGCAGACATGCTTGAAAGTACCGAGGCTGAGGTCTTCTGACGTGCTGGTTATCTTGTCGGCATTGTCATTGCGTGCAGTCATAATGGCTGCCAGCGGGTCGAAGCCGTTGGGCGTAGCAACCTGCTCTACAGGAAGCGACAGACCGCTGATGCCATAGTCTGAATCGATTGTTGCACTTTCCATTGCAGGATATACTGCGCAGTAACTCTTAGGTTCGGTAACTGTGATGGTGCCTTGGAACTCGCCCAATGTTGTGCCTGCTCCCTTGGCAAGTTCAAACGGACAAGCTACTCCTGCACCGTCGAACACGGTGATGGCGTCGCCAGTCTGCCATACTACGTTGGCGCCGTCAACAGCAGTACGTGTGGCACTGCCTTCCTGACTGGCAGTGAAGGTTACCTTATACTCACCCTTGGCAGGTGCCTGGGCCTCGGTCAGTTCTATGTCGTTGCCGCAAGAGGCAAACATGAGCATGGCGCACACTGCTGCCATGCCACTATATAACTTAAATTGTTTCATTGTTAGTTACTTTTTTTAATGAAAACTAATTACCGTAATTAACCGTAATTACTATAATTCTGATTTTATTTCTTTTAACTACGAATTAAACGAATTATACGAATTTATCTGTGCAGTACTCCGCATGGTAATCCGTGCAATCTGTGTAATCCGTGGTCTAAAACTACGAATTAAACGAATTTTACGAATTTATCTGTGCAAAGAATGTCATATTAATGGAATTTTATTCTCTGCGAGGCACCATAAATTGTCGTTAATACCATAAATTTCACCATAAATTTATGAAAGAATTCATGCTATTAATGGAAATCAATGGTACGCCGTAGGTAAAGGAATCTATGCAATACCATACTCCGCATGGCAATTCGTGTAATTAGTAAAATTCGTTGTCTAAACTACGAATTATACGAATTGTACGAATTATTCTGTGCAGTACTCCGCATGGCAATTCGTGTAATTAGTGAAATTCGTTGTCTTAACTACGAATTATACGAATTGTACGAATTATTCTGTGCTGTACCACGCATGGCAATTCGTGTAATTAGTGAAATTCGTTGTCTAAACTACGAATTATACGAATTGTACGAATTATTCTGTGTTGTACCCCGATGGCAATTCGTGTAATTAGTAAAATTCGTTGTCTAAAAATTGTATCTTTATCCTCCGAGTCCTCCGCTGGTCCAGTCGAAGTTGCCTGGGTTGAGCGGTTCTGTTGAGAACTGGTTTGTACCACTGTTTGGGTTGTTGTTTGGGTCGTCAACATTCCCAATACTTGCTGCGAGGATGTCCTGTGCCTCAAAGGCAGTTAGCCTCACCTCGGGACGGATAAAAGTCTTTTTATTCATTTTTTCTTCAGGTTATGTTTAAATTACGTAATTTATTTAGCAAGTGCAAAAGAAATAAATAGCGTACTATATGTCAGAATATCGGCACACTTTTTATTACCAAATGCAAAGTTACAAAAAAAATATAAAACAACAAAGAAAAAGGGAATAAAAATTAAGAATTAAGAGTTAAGAATTAAGAGTTAAGAGTTAAGAATGAAGAATGAAGAATGAAGAATGAAGAATGAAGAATGAAAGTTACGGTTTGACTTGTCATCAAGTCCGTGTCATCAGCGTATTATTCACTATTCATTATTCACTATTCACTTCCCCCTCCTACGGGGTGAAAAGACTATTGAGGGCCGGGGGGGGCTTTGTTCTATTTCTCCACTCCCAAGAAAACTCATTTTAAGCGAGTTTTTCGAGGCTGGTGGACCCTGTGTCCAGAAAAGGGGTACCCCATCTAAAAACGGCCTTAAAACGAGAAATACAGGGTCGGGTGTTTTTGAAAATTTGAAGAGAATGCAAAAAAGGCACGTTTTAGTACCCGTTGCGGACTAAAACGTGCCTTTTTATATTGTAAAAGCATAGCTTTTGCAGTGCAAAGTGATAGCTATTGCACTATAAAACGATAGCTTTTACTATGTAATATGATAGCTATTACACCGAATTAAGAAAACTTTACATTTTTAACATTTGCCAAAATGTCCGATTTCTTAGGTGACCGTTCAGCGAATATGCTTTTTTTGCCTACGGCGTACCATGTAATTTTCATTAATATCATGAATTCTATCATAAATTAATGATGAAATTTATGGTATCAACGACAAATTATGGTGCCTAGCAGAGAATAAAATTCCATTAATATGGTATTCGCTGAATAGATGCTTTCTTAGAACTGGAAGTAGTTCTTCGCGTTGTTGTAGCTGATGTCTTCCACCATCTGGCGAACACGCTTCTCTTCGTAGCCAGTGAACGGTACCATGCCCTTCTCGATGTCGTTGCCAAGGAGGTTACACATGGTGCGGCGGAAGTACTCATGACGTGGGTATGAGAGGAACGAGCGAGAGTCGGTCAGCATACCTACGAAGCGTGAGAGCAGTCCGAGCAGTGAGAGAGCGTTCATCTGCTTCTCCATGCCGTCCTTCTGGTCGAGGAACCACCATCCTGAGCCCCACTGTATCTTGCCTGGGCAAGAGCCGTCCTGGAAGTTGCCGAGCATAGTGGCAAGTACCTCGTTGGCACATGGGTTAAGGTTGTAGAGGATGGTCTTTGTGAGTTTGCCAGCAACGTTGAGTTCGTCAAGGAAGTGTGAGCAAGCCTTAGCTGTTGTGAACTCACCGATAGAGTCGAAGCCTGTGTCAGCGCCGAGCAGGTTGAACATCTTGGTGTTGTTGTTACGGATGGCGCCATAGTGGAACTGCTGTGTCCAACCGGCGTTGTAGTCCATGATAGCCATCTCCTTGAGGAAGGCATGCTTATATTTGCGCTGTTCCTCAACGGTCACTTCCTTACCTGTGAGGGCCTTGTCGAGGATTGCATCAATCTCTGCGTCGGTATATGGCTCGTCGTAGAACTCCTCGATGCCGTGGTCAGAGAGTTTGCAACCCTTCGATGCGAAGAAATCGTGACGTTTCTGCAGAGCGTCGATGAGGTCGGCGAATTTCTTTATCTCCACGCCCGACACATTGCTGAGCTTCTCCATGTATGCCCTGAATGTCACAGCCTCGATGTTCATGGCAGCGTCAGGACGCCATGCAGGAATCATGCGTGTCTTGCAAGTCTTGTCGGCAGCAACCACGTCATGATACTCCAAAGAGTCAGCCGGGTCGTCAGTGGTGCACACGAGTTCTACGTTGTAGTGCTCCATGAGTCCGCGCGGAGTGAACTTCGGATCGTTGGCAATGAGTTCGTTACACTTGTCGAATATCTCACGGGCATTCTCCGGGTTCAGAGTCTCGTTGATGCCGAAGGCGGTCTTCAGCTCGAGGTGTGTCCAGTGATAGAGAGGGTTGCGGAAAGTGTAAGGCACTGTCTCTGCCCATTTCTCGAACTTCTCCCAGTCAGTGGTGTCCTTGCCTGTGCAGAAACGCTCATCAACGCCGTTGGAGCGCATAGCGCGCCACTTGTAGTGGTCGCCCATGAGCCAGATCTGTGCGATAGACTCGAAGCGCTTGTTCTCAGCTACCATCTGTGGTATGAGATGGCAGTGATAGTCGATGATTGGCATCTTTGCCGCATGGTTGTGGTAAAGGTCCTGCGCAGTCTTGGTCTCGAGCAGGAAGTTCTCGTCGTTAAATTGTTTCATAGTGTTGATTATAGTTATACATTTTTGATTAAAGTCAATATTTTTGCAAAGATACGAATAATTTCCGAGACAGCCTAATATTCCCTTACTTATTAAGTTTTATTAAGGTTCGCGGCATTGGTCATTATGGCCTTTTTACGTTAATGCCGTTAATCTTCATTCATTAATACCATTAATGCTTTACCCTTATATTTTAATGACATTAATGGTTTATATTAACGACATTAACGATAAAGAATATTTATTTCGTCAAGTTCACATTAATTATTATGGAAATTATGGACAATTACGGTAATTCGTTTCTATATCTGCCGCAAGTCGGCATCTGCCGAACCAGCCTTCTACTCAAAGACTTCGTCAATGTCGGTCTGCCCCACGTCATCGCCGGCATACTCATCGTCGCCGCTCTCCATGCCCGTGCAGCCGTCATAACCGGCAGGTAGCGGGAACTTGGCGTTCTCCTTGTAGGGCAACCCCGGATTCTTATACACCTTCTTTATGAAATAGGCATATATCGGCAATGCCATGGAGGCACCCTGACCGTAAGCCATGTTGTCGAAGTGGATGTCGCGGTCTTCTCCGCCTACCCACACACCGCTGACGAGGTCGGGCGTAACGCCGATGAACCATGCATCGGAGTTGCGGTTGGTGGTACCAGTCTTGCCGCCCATCTGGGCATTGACATTATACTTGAAGCGCAGACGGCTACCAGTACCGCCGTTGACGACGCCCTGCAGCAACACGAGCATGCGCTTTGCCGACTCCTCTGAGATGACCTCATTCATACGAGGCTCGAAGCGTGCTATCACCTGACCGTTGGCATCCTCGATGCGCGTCACGAAGAGCGGTGCACAGCGTATGCCGCGGTTGGCGAAGGCAGTGTAGGCACTGACCATCTCTGCCACGGTGATGTCACAAGGACCGAGACACAATGCCATGGAAGGATGAATCTCCGGATTGTTGATGCCGTACTGATGGAGCAGGTTGACAAACTGTCCCGGGTCGAGTTTAGACATCAGGTAAGCCGAAATCCAGTTGTTTGACTGTGCCAGTCCCCATTTCAGCGTTACGTTCTCGCCATAGTGAGAGCGCGAACCATTGCGCGGTGTCCATGCGTTGCCTGCCACGATATATGTCTGCTGCACGTTGGGTGCAAGGTCGCAGGGGGTGAAGCCGTTCTCCATCGCCAGGGAATAGAGCAACGGTTTGATGGTGGAACCTACCTGACGGCGGCCCGTCATTGCCATGTCATACTGGAAATGAGAGAAGTTCATACCGCCGACGTATGCCTTGACGGCACCTGTGTGGGCATCCATAGAGATGAAGCCCGTGCGCAGGAATGTCTTGTAGTAGCGTATGGAGTCCATCGGTGTCATCACCGTGTCAACCTCGCCGTGATATGTAAACACCGTCATCTCCGTTTTCTCGTTGAACGAAGCACGTATATCATCCTCAGAATACCCTGCTGCCTTCATGCCACGGTAACGGTCGCTCTGAATGACGGAACGGTTGAGGATTTCCTCCACCTCCTTCTTAGAGAGCTTGCTGGTGAACGGCGCATTCTTCTTGTTGCGGTTCTCCTTGTTGAACGCCGGCTGCAGATACTTCGCCACATGAGCATAGGCAGCATCTTCGGCATACTGCTGCATCTCAGAATCGATGGTAGTATATACCTTCAGGCCGTCCATATATATATTATAAGGTGTGCCATCACGCTTAGTATTCTTGTTGCACCATCCGTAGAGAGGATCTTGCTCCCACGCGATGCTGTCAACCACATACTGCACCTGCTGCCAGCTGGGGTAGTCGTGCGGATTCGGTTTCTCCGCCATCATGTAGCGGCGCAGGAATTCGCGCAGGTATGTGGCGCTGCCGTCCTTGTGGTCTATGCGGTGGAAATTGAGTTCTATGGGTTTTGCCGCACTCTCGTCATACTGCGCCTGGGTGATGTAGCCTGCCTTCAGCATCTGACCGAGCACCACATTGCGGCGCTCACGACAGCGCTCCTCATGGCGCACGGGGTTGAAGTATGATGGATTCTTGCACAAGCCGATGAGCATGGCAGACTCTTCAAGTGTAAGGTCCTTGGGTTCCTTGCTGAAATATGTGCTGGCGGCATTCTTGATACCAACGGCATTGTGAAGGAAGTCAAACTGGTTGAGATACATCATCACTATCTCCTCCTTGGTGAAATAGCGTTCCAGTTTGATGGCAATCACCCACTCTATCGGCTTCTGCATCAAGCGTTCTATGGTGGAGTTAGCCTTGCCCGAATACACCTGCTTGGCCAACTGCTGCGTGATGGTACTGCCACCACCGGCACCTTTCTGTCCCAGCAGTCCACGCTTGACGAAGGCACGCGCAAGGGCGATGAAGTCAACGCCCGAATGGTCATAGAAGCGTGCATCCTCAGTGGCCACCAGAGCCTCAACAACATGTGTGCTGACCTTGTTGATATCCACGCGCACACGGTTCTCGCGGTTCATGTTCCACGTTCCGAGCACCTTGCCGTCGGCACTGTATATCTGCGTAGCATAACGGTCGATGGGATTCTGCAGGTCCTCCATGTCAGGCATGTAACCTATCCAGCCGTTCCAGATGGCCGTGAACGTCAGTACAGTGAGCAGCGACATCACCGCAATGATTATCCAAAGTACGCGTATGAATTTCTTTCTCATTTGTTATTTCTGTTTGTATGTATCTTCATAAAAATCATTTGTCTTTCAGCATCGACGATATTATACGGGCAGTATTGGCAGGTGCATTGCCCTCTGACAGCCGGCTGTCAACATCGTCGTAGTCTTTGAGCATCCGCGACTTCACGGATTCGTCGTCAAGAAGCCTGCCGAGCTCTGCGCGTATGTTCCCAACGGAGAAGCGGTCGGCGAAGAGTTCTCTCACCACCTCCCTGTCAGCGATAAGATTGACCAGCGAGATGTACTTGCATTTTATCACATGGTCAAAGCCCCAACGCATGAGCCAGGGCAACGGTGTCTTGTAACACACCACCTGCGGAACCTTGAACAATGCCGTCTCAAGCGTTGCCGTGCCGCTGGTAACGAGAGCTGCAGCAGCATTATACAGCAGTTGGTATGTCTGTCCGCGCCCAAGGAGTTTCACGTCATAGCCCTTGGTGAAACGTCCGTAATAGTCGCTGTCTATAGCCGGTGCACCGGCAATCACCAACTGACAACGGCCAGCAAAGTCCTTAGTTGCTTCCAGCATGGCAGGAAGGTTATCCTTTATCTCCTGCTGACGGCTGCCGGCAAGCAAGGCGACAATCGGCTTTTCCTCAGACAAGGCATTGTCACGGAGAAACGCCTCATTGTCCTTATGAGCCTCTGCTATGAAAGTTCTCACCTCCTCTGCCGTCGGATTACCTACATAATGCACGGGGTATTGATGTTTTTGCTCAAAAAACTCCTTCTCAAACGGCAATATGCAGAACATCTCGTCAACATAACGCTTGAAGTCCTTGATGCGGTATTCCTTCCACGCCCATATCTTGGGAGAGATGTAGTAGCATACCTTTGTCTGCAGCCTCGTCTGTTTTATATGCTTCGCCATCTTCAGATTGAAGCCGGCGTAGTCAACGAGAATAACAACATCGGGTTTCCACTGGCTGATATCCTGCCTGCACTGCTTCATGCCATTCATTATGGTGCGCAGATGAAGGAGTACCGGGATGAACCCCATGTATGCCAAATCGCGGTAATGACGCACCAGCGTGCCACGTCCCGACGCAGCCGCAAGCATCTTGTCACCGCCGAAAAAACGAAACTCTGCATCCGCATCCTCGGCTATCAGTGATGTTATGAGGCGCGAAGCGTGCAAATCGCCCGATGCCTCTCCCGCAATAAGATAGTATTTCATCGTTGTATAATAAAAAAGCAAAATTAACAAAAAAAAATCAAAGTGACAAATTTTTTGCTTTTTCTTTGACGTTTCAGCATTTTTTTTCGTAACTTTGCAGATGATTAATGTAAAATCTATGGAAAAACAGAATTTTGTCACTATCGCAGACCTCACGAAGGACGAGATAATGTATCTCATCTCCATGGCACAGGAGTTTGAGCGTCATCCCAACCGCGAATTGCTCAAAGGCAAGGTGGTTGCCACCCTGTTCTTCGAACCAAGTACACGCACCCGCCTTTCATTCGAGACGGCAGCCAACCGACTCGGTGCACGCGTCATCGGTTTCTCTGATGCCAAGGTTACAAGCACCACAAAGGGCGAAACATTGAAAGACACCATATTGATGGTGAGCAACTATGCCGACGTCATCGTCATGCGCCACTATATCGAGGGCGCCGCACAGTATGCCTCGGAGATTGCACCCGTGCCCATCGTCAATGCCGGCGACGGTGCACACATGCACCCTTCACAGTGCCTTCTCGACCTGTACTCTATATATAAGACACAAGGCACACTGGAAAATCTGAACATATATCTCGTAGGTGACCTGAAATATGGACGTACCGTACATTCGCTTATCACAGCCATGCGTCATTTCAATCCTACATTCCATTTCGTGGCACCGAAAGAGCTGGCAATGCCACAAGAATACAAAGACTACTGCAAGGAGCACGGAATAAAATATGTGGAGCATACCGACTTCAACGAACAGGTGATATCTGATGCTGACATCATCTATATGACACGCGTACAGAAAGAACGTTTCTCTGACCTCATTGAATATGAGCGCGTAAAGAATGTGTATATCCTCAACCGCGCCATGCTGTCGCAGTCAAAGGAAAACATGAAGATACTGCATCCGCTGCCGCGCGTCAACGAGATAGCATACGACGTGGATGACGATCCACACGCATACTACATACAGCAGGCCCAGAACGGCCTGTATGCCCGCGAGGCAATCTTCTGCCGCTGCCTCGGCATCACACTCGAAGACATAAAGAATGACAAAACAATAATCAACTGACTATGAACATCAAAGAACGACTGGTTGCCGCACTGGAGAACGGCACAGTGATTGACCACATACCAGCAGAAAAGACATATAAAGTGGCGCAGTTGCTGGAACTGCATCGCCTTACAGAACCTGTCACCATAGGCTTCAATTATCCATCAAAGAAGATAGGAAAGAAGGGGATAATAAAGGTAACGGACAAGTTCTTCACCGATGAAGAGATTTCACGTCTCTCCGTAGTTACTCCCAACGTGGTGCTGAGCATCATCAAGAACTATGAGGTGGTAGAGAAGAAGAAGGTGGAAACGCCCGACGAACTGCATGGCATCATACGATGCAACAACCCGAAGTGCATAACGAACAACGAGCCAATGTCAACATACTTCCTGGTCAACAAGCAACTCGGAACCGTACGCTGCCACTATTGCGACAAGGAGCAGGACATCAAAACCGTAGGACTGGTATAAAGGCGGACCAATAGTAACACAAATCGGTCATTAGGATTTAAGCAAACGCTCATCTGACATAAATCCTAATGACCGATTTTGTTTTAAGCAAAAAGAAAAAAATTGGGGTTAAGCAAAAAGAAAAAGAGATGGACAGACTGTCACGAGGACAAGTTCTGTTCATCTCTTCTTTTTTTGAAGTATTAATCTGTTAAACTACTTTTCTACGTCAGATTCAGAAACACACCCAAGCGTAATCCGACTGAGTCGGTGCAAAGGGTTGTTGGTGGGTGTTAATTGTTGTACGCTTTCATTACGCGCTTGTAATAACGCTGTGTGCTTCTTACTGTGTAACGCGGGCCTCCGTTCCATATGCGGATGGCTTTCTCCACGTTATTTGTGGGATTGTAGTAACTCTGAATGAGTACAAACATCTCACGGCTTTTCTTTACACTAAAGCGATCATTGAGTGTATAACGTCTCTTGTCGCCTCTTTCTTTTAAAATCATGTTGCACTGCTGTACCAATATCGGTGTAATCTGCATTGCTCCACATGATCTTCCGCTCACGGCGCGGCTGTCGCCTCTGCTCTCTACATGCGTGATGGCATCCATCAGTGGATCCCAATCAAATGCTTTTGAACCATTATCGCGTGCATTGGCTGCGAATGATCCGAAGGTTAATACTGTTGTTAATACTGTTACCTTTGCAATCTTTGAAAAATACATAATGTTAAAGTTTCAGAAACCCGTACCCTCACATTCCTAAGTCTTGCACAGAACCATTTACCTATTGTCTAATGACTGAAACGGAACAACGTCTGCTTATTGCGGAGCAACGTCAAACGTGCAGCAGTTTTGAATGTGATTCGTGGAGCGATGATGTACAGGTGGTCTGACCGACTATGTGGGTGTCTGTCCGTCAGGTCTGTTGTGCCACATCAAGCATCTCCCGATCTCCAGTTAATAACTCAGCAGATGATGCCATACACAAAAGCATACAATCTACCTTTACGTCTGCAAAGGTACAAATAAAAAACTGTGTGCGCAAACAGTTTTTCCTATTTTTTACGTAAAGTGGTGATTTTTTGATGATTGTCAAAAAACAGCATATAATGACAAAATCAGTTGCTTGTCTTTAAAATTATGGATGTAGCGCCTATCGTAAACAGCGTTCCGTCCTCTATTATACGGCGCTCACGGTCACCCAGAATTTGATTGTCAACAAACGTTCCCGTGTAACTCGGTCCGTCACGAAGAACGTATTTCAGTTTGCCTTTTTTATCACGCGACACATTAATCACACAATGATTCATATCGATAGACGGATCATTGGTTTCTATCGGCGTATTACACTTTGAGCCTTTCATGTAACGACCTATCACATTGTCGCCCATACGCAGCGGCAAGACCTGCTTGTAATGAAATACATTCTCTATAACTACGATTGTTCCCACTCCCTCATCCGTTTCCTCTGATGTAGGGTTCTCTTCTTTCTGACGATTCCTAAGTTTTGACACACCAATACGTATGCCAAATTCCTTGCCGCAGTTGTCACACTGGAACACCAGCGACTGACCTGCCTCATAGCGTGTCTCGTCAAAAGTTATGTAATTGTCGCACTTGGGACACCTAACCCTTTTCATAATATCAATCTATCTTCTGAACCCAAGTACCTTCAAACCTACGGTCTTTCTTCTTCAACTGACGCAGAGCCTTCTCTGCCTCACTTTCCGTAGAATAGTTTCCATACATCACTCTTCTCATAGCTCCAACCTCACAGATTGTAGCCTCATTCAAACCAGCGCGTTCAAGGCTCGAAACAAACTCGTTCGCACCTTTCTGACTCACACGGCTTGCCAATATAATAGAGTATTTCTTTGAGGTTTCTTCCTTTGCCTTGCTTTCTTCTCTTACACTCTCTTTATTCTCGCCACCGACAGCCTCATTGCTTTCCACCTTATTCGGCGTGTCGTTTTTTGAATCCATTATCTTGTCTATCCCCTCTCCTATCTTGCTCGCCACCTCTATGCCGGTGTCGCCGACAGAACTCTTTATAACTGCATTGTTCTGGCTGCCCCTACCGACAGTAAGCGAGTTGTACGCCAAAGGCAACAACAGAAGTATCACTGCGGCTGCAGCAGCATACCACATCTTCCTGTAACTGATAAACAGCCCAGACTCTTCTTCCTCGTCATACTCCTCAAACTCTTCTTCAACAACACTGTCTTCCAGCTCTTTCTCCACAACCGGCAGACTTGTATTGCTTTCATCCTCAACATTACCCATCACTGCGACAGGCTGCATTTCATCTTCCTTCTCTTCAACTTGTGCAGAAGGCATTATGTATGAAGACAGTCCATATAGCGCAGGAGTGACCACTCCCGCCATACAAGGTTCAAAGGTAAAACGTCCGTCAGAAAGTTTGCTTACCACGCCGACTCCACTGAACTCATAATATCCCTCAGACTCTATCTGGGCATACACCTCTGCCACCTCAGCCTCGACACGGCGCAAAGCTTCCGGATAACTGATGTCATAGGCTTCCACGTATGCCTGAATAAGCAAAGAATCGTTTAACTGAAGTTGCCTGTTGAAACCCAACGTACGCATAGGAGGACAGAACTTCTCAACATTCTCATCATATTCTGCCACCATATAGTGGGCAACGAAACCACCAAACCCTGGTACAATGACGCAATCATTGTCCAGCAAAAGTATTTCAATATGTCGAGAAAGTTCGTTCATCGGTTTGCAAAGTTACACATTTTATTTCAAACAAACAAATAAAAGTTGAATTTAACATAAAAAAACTTTATTATCTTTTTTCTTCCAATAAAAAATTGTAATTTTGCCATATATTAATATAGTATGACGCAAGCAAAACACATATTATCACAAGCACAACTTGCCATTTTCCTAATAATCTGCCTGTTAACATTTTCGTGCACATCAAAGACCGAAACATCCCCAGTGCAGCAGGAAGACAAGGCTGCCAAGCAAAAGCTGCAAGGCACATGGATAAACGAGATGGACGGTGACGTGTTTTTCAGTATTAAGGGCGACACATTGTTTTACAATGACTCGCTCAGTGCTCCTGTGCATTTCTACGTCCACAATGACTCGCTAGTGATATGCAACCATCAGGAAGTGAGATATCCCATCATCCGCCTCAACTCAACACAGTTTTATTTCATCAATGCCGACGGCGACGAGGTTGACCTCGTAAAAAGCGACAATGCACCGGCATTGCAGAAAGGCGAGTACAAGGGAGCCATAAACCTTAACCAGAAACGCAAGATAAAAGCTGACTCTGTGTTAATGTGCAACGGCAAACGACTGCATGCATACACGCAGGTCAACCCTACGTCATACAAGGTGTACCACCAGACCACCAATGATGACGGCATGACCATCGAAAACGTATATTATGACAACATCGTGTTCGTGGCGCTCTATGACGGTGAACGCAAAGTATTCGGACAGAATTTCCAAAAGAAGGATTTCATCAATCTGGTGCCAAAAAGCTACATCGACATCGCTGTATTGTCAGAAATAGCCATACAAGGAGCAACGAATGAGGGAGTACGTTTCGTTGCCATCCTGTCTGTACCAGACTCATACACCAACTATCGCATAAACATTGACATCACTCCTGACGGGAAAAAGAAGCTAAGTGTATGAGAAAGCCGAATCTCAACAAGCAACAAGTGGTATGCGACATACGCAATTATATTGAGAAACAACGGAACTACCGCAATGCTGCACTGACAGCGGCCGACGTTGCCGATGCCATCGGCATATCACGCACGTCACTGTCTAACATCATGCGTGAAGAAATGGGGGTCACCTTTCTGCAATACATTGACAAACTGCGACTGCAACAAGCCCACCATATCATCGCAAACAGGAAAACCTGCGATCTGGAGCACATTGCCCTGCTCGTGGGGTTTGCCACGGAGAGAACATTCAAAGAAAAATACAAAAAGACCTATGGAATTTAATTATTCAGGAGAACGCTTTGCCGACATTCAGATGCTGCGCTATCAGCTGCCGGGATTTGAGCAACTGACAGCCAGCCAGAAAGCATACATTTATTATCTTTCAGAAGCAGCCCTGTGGGGACGCGACATGACATACGACCAGAACGGTCGTTACAATCTTCTCATACGAAAGACCCTGGAAGCCATTTTCACAACTGGCGGTATTGATGCCAGCACCGAGAACGGTGTAGCATTCACGGAGTACCTTAAACGCGTTTGGTTCTCTAACGGCATATACCACCATTATGGATGCGAGAAATTCAAGCCAGGATTCACACAGGATTATTTCGAGAAGCTGGTTCGCAATGTTCCTGCAGACAAACTGCCTATGCCTGCAGACGAACTGCTGGACACCATCTGTCCTGTAATTTTCGACCCCACCATACTGCCAAAACGCGTAAACAAGGCCAACGGCGAAGACCTCGTCAAGACATCCGCCTGCAACTACTACGACGGAGTGTCGCAACAGGAAGTGGAGCAGTATTATGGCAACATGAAAGAGCAGGCAGGGCCACAGCCTCCGTCATTTGGCCTCAACTCCACTCTCGTGAAAAGAAACGGAAACCTGGAGGAAGATGTATGGAAACTTAATGGCAAATACAGCGATGCCATAGCCCATATAATTGACAATCTCAACAAGGCAAAGGAATATGCGGAAAACGAGCAGCAAAGAAAAATCATCACCTTGCTCGTTGACTACTACACCACCGGCGATTTAAAAACCTTTGACGAATACTCAATAGAGTGGCTCAAGGAACTCGACGGACGCGTTGACTTCATCAATGGCTTCATCGAGGTGTACGGAGATCCTCTCGGCTACAAAGCATCATGGGAGGGTGTGGTAGAATACAAAGACCTTGAAGCATGCAAACGCACTCAGACCATCAGCGACAATGCACAATGGTTTGAGGACCATTCACCCGTTGACCCACGCTTCCGCAAGCCTAAGGTGAAGGGTGTGGTGGCCAATGCCATCTGCGCTGCCACGATAGGCGGCGACAATTACCCTTCCACAGCCATTGGCATCAACCTGCCAAACGCTGACTGGATACGCGCAGAACATGGTTCAAAGAGCGTCACGATAACCAACTTCACATCGGCATACAACAAAGCCGCACGCGGAAACGGTTTCCTTGAGGAGTTTGCCATCGATGCCGACACAGTGGCGATGATACGCAAGTATGGAGACAACTGCGACGACCTGCACACCGACCTGCACGAATGTCTCGGTCACGGCAGCGGCCAACTGCTGCCTGGCACTGACCCTGATGCACTGAAGGCTTACGGAAACACCATAGAGGAGGCACGTGCCGACCTGTTCGGATTGTACTACATTGCTGATGAGAAACTGAAAGAGCTGGGACTGGTGCCTGACATGGAGGCATACAAATCCAACTACTATACATATATAATGAACGGCATGATGACACAGAACGTGCGCATAAAGCTCGGAGACAATATCGAAGAGGCTCACATGCGCAACCGTGCCCTTATAGCCAACTGGTGCTATGCCAACCAGCCCTCGCCAAACGCAGTGATAGAAATGAAAAAACGCGACGGCAAGACATATATCGCCATCAATGACTATGTGGCTCTGCGCGGTTTGTTTGCCAGTCTGCTTGCCGAGATACAGCGCATAAAGAGCGAAGGCGACTTCACCGCCGCCCAGCAGTTGGTGGAGCGCTATGCCGTCAAGATAAACCCAGAACTTCACAAAGAGGTGCTTAGCCGATACAAGCAACTGAATATTGCGCCTTACAAGGGATTCCTCAATCCACTGATGACACCAGTGTATGACAACAACGGCAACATAACAGACGTCACTCTCGACTTCTCCGAATCTCTCACAGACCAGATGTTGCGTTACTCCAAACACTACAGCGCACTCTGATTCTACTACAGCGCACTCTGATTCAGTTACGGAGCACTCTGATTAATCACAAATAGAAACAATACCAAGCATTGGTACGGATGATACCGACACTTGGTACAAGTAATACCAGCGGTTGGTACCCCACGTACCAACCGCTGGTATTACTTGTATCACAATCGCTGCAAGTTACAATCACAACTGCTGTAACCGGCAATCACAACTGCTGCATATCATACAGACGCTTGTAATATCCGTTGCGTACTATCAGTTCGTCATGCTGTCCACGCTCCACTATCTCACCCTCATAGAGTACAAATATCTCGTCTGCATTCTTGATGGTGGAAAGACGATGGGCGATAGCCACAGTGGTACGGCTCTTCATCAGACGTTCAAGAGCCTCCTGTACGAGTCGCTCCGACTCCGTATCAAGTGCAGACGTAGCCTCATCAAGGATAAGTATCGGCGGGTTCTTCAATATCGCACGAGCAATGCTGATGCGCTGACGCTGGCCACCTGACAGACGACCGCCGCGGTCGCCTATCATTGTGTCGTATCCATGTTCCGACTGCATGATAAACTCATGCGCGTTGGCTATTTTCGCAGCCTCTATAACTTGTTCCATCGTGGCATTCTCAACGCCAAACGTGATATTGTTATAGAACGTATCATTGAAAAGTATCGCCTCCTGGTTCACATTACCTATCAGACTACGCAGGTCGGATATGCCTACATCGCGGATGTCCTTTCCGTCGATGAGTATGCGACCGCTCGACACATCATGGTAACGCGGAATAAGGTCAACAAGCGTTGACTTGCCTGAGCCTGACTGTCCCACCAATGCTATCGTACGGCCTTTCTCCACTGTAAGGTTGATGTGCTTCAATACATCGCGACCCTCTACATAGTGGAATCCCACATCCTGCAGTTCTACCTTATCTGTGAAATCACCAAGTCTTGTCGGCTCAGGCAATTCCTTGATAGGATTCTCCGCCTTCAATATGAAGTCGATGCGATCCATTGATGCCAAGCCAAGAGGCACCTGATATATTGCCTTGACAAACTCCTTCAAGGGATTGATGACACTGTAGAGTATCACCATGTAGAAAATAAATGTTGAGGCATCTATCAGGTTTGAGCCTGTGAGTATCAGCCAACCGCCGAATATAAGTACAATGACGATAATCACAGTACCGAGGAACTCCGACATAGGATGAGCCAACGACTGTCGCATAGACACCGTCATCACCGACTTACGGTAACGGTCATTGATTCCCTCGAAGCGGTCTGTCATCTTCTTCTCTGCGATGAAAGCCTTTATGATACGCAGTCCGCCAAGCGTTTCGTCGAGCTGCGACAGGAGGTCGCCCCACAGTGTCTGCGCCTCCGTGCTCTGTGCTTTCAGGCGTTTGCTCACCTGTCCCATGATTATTCCTGCCAGCGGAGCCACAATGATGACAAACACCGTCAGTTGCCAGCTCACGAATATCATTGTGGAGAAGCATACTATAATGGCTATGGGGTGGCGTATAAGCATATCGATAGAACTGGTGAGCGAGTTTTCCACCTGAGCCACGTCGGCACTCATTCGCGCCACGATGTCACCTCTGCGCTCTGCAGAGAAGAACGCCAACGGCAGGGCAAGCACCTTACGATACACTTCCATACGTATGTCTTTCACAATGCCGGTACGCAGCGGCAACATCACTGACAGCGATGCGAAATAGCCCAATGTCTTCAATGCCGTCATCAATACCAGACCGGCACCCATTATACACAGAGTGTAGAAAGCGCCATGCTGTCCCATCAGTTCCTGCACATAGGCATAACCGTTGTTGACAAGGAGTTCCTTGTCAAGCGTGGCCCATGTCCACTCTTTATAATGATAGACACGCTGGTCTATCTGGAACAAGATATTCAGAATTGGAATCAGTACCACGAACGAAAACACGTTCATCAACTGAGAATAGATATTGAGGACCACCGACCATACCAGATATGCTTTGTATGGCATGAGGTATCTCTTCATTATTTGGAAAAACTGCTTCATACTCGGGTGCAAAGTTACGTTTTTTTTGTCAATTAACAAAAAAAACGATATTTTTTTTGCATCATACTTCATTTTGCATGACATAATACGTGTTATTTCAAAAAATATCAATACTTTTGTACAGAAAAATAATCATAAAAGGCTTTTTTACTATGAGCAACATACCAATGAAGATAGAAGACTTCGGAAGCGAATACTCCGAACTCGGTTTGAAAGAGAAACTGACAAGGATAGCACGCAAGGCCGGCATTAAAGTGGTGTATGCCGTGCTGGTGGCATTCTACGCCGTACAGTCTGATGCACTTTCGTTTAGCGACAAAGCAAAACTGTATGGTGCACTGGGATATTTCATTCTGCCCATCGACCTTATCCCAGATGCCATCATCGGCATGGGATATACCGATGACCTGGCAGCACTGACGTATGTGCTCCACACCGTAAGCGCAAACATTACGCCGGAGGTAAAGATGAAAGCCGAGGACAAATTGAGGGAATGGTTTCCCAACGACATGGACGATTTTCAGTCCGACGTTTACTAAACGCACATACGCAAAAACTTATCAACTAACATACTCATGAACTCAAAGAAATCATTTCTTTTATTTACTATTATTTCCATCTGCATTATCAGCACACACGCTGAGACACGAATGGACACTATTTTAGCGAAAGCTCAACTCGCAAACAAGTATTTTATGGAAAGCGTACCCGACCCTACCGCTGACAGTCATACGGACAAAGTACGCCCAAGTCACATCTGGACACGCGGTGTGTATTACGAAGGCCTGATGTCGCTGTATGACATAGACCCGAAACAGGAATACATAACATATACCGACACTTGGGCTTCATATCATGAATGGAGCCCACGCTCTACGGTATGGAAGGTACACGCTGACGACCAGTGCTGCACCCAGACTTACATGACACGCTACTTTCATGTGGGAGGTCAGGAGAAATACGTGAAGGCGAAACAGGATTTCGACAACCAGATGAGCGGTACGGACCGCACCATACACAACCGTGACTGGACATGGATTGACGCCATACAGATGTCGATGCCCGCACTCGCCATGCTGACGAAGATAACCAATGACCGCAAATACATCGACTTTGCCATGCAGTCATACAAATGGACACGCGACACGTGCGGCGGCAAACCGTTGTTCATAGAGAATGAAGGACTGTGGTGGCGCGATGCGAAGCTGTATGGTGTAAAGGAAAGCGACGGCAAAAACAGTTACTGGAGCCGCGGCAACGGCTGGGTGTACGTGGCACTGCAAAGGGTTATGGACCAATTGGAGGAAGACGACGAATATTATGCCCTGCTGAAGAATGACTTCCTGCTTATGAGTGCTGCACTGCCCCCAATACAGCGTGAGGATGGTTTCTGGAACGCCAGTCTGGTGTCAACAGCATACAACGGACCAGAACTGACGGGTACGGCACTGTTTCTCTGCGGACTGTCATGGGGACTGCGCAAGGGGTACCTCACTGGCGAGGAATATCGCATCGCTGCCGACAAGGCATGGGAGGCATGCAAATCATGTGTTCACGACAATGGCTTCCTCGGATATGTGCAGGGGACGGCAGACCGTCCGTCGAAGGGATGGCCATTCACATACGATGCAGTGCCGAACTTTGAGGATTACGGCACAGGCTGTTTCCTGCTCGGATTGACGGAATACTACAAACTGTTGGCAGAAGAACAGACTACCGGAATAACAGAACTCAACAACGATGCAACAGATGATGACACCATATATGACATCATGGGACGCCATGTCGATACTCCTCAAAAAGGAATGTTATATATAAAAGGTGGCAGAAAGGTGGTCTATTAAAAAGTCCGTAAATCTAAGATTTCATAAAGAAAGAGGGCGAAAGGTTATTTATCACCTTTCGCCCTTGATTTATTTACTAGCCATACACCGGCAAAGACAAGTACCACAGCCAGTCCCTGACTCCACTGCAGCATACTGATGCCGAGTATCACACTTGCCGACACTGAAACTATTGGCTGCACATAGTTATAGACACTTACCACCGTAGGTCTCAGTGTGCGCTGACCTATCATCGTCAGTATATAGCTTATGTATGTGCCGAACAGTACCACATATCCTGCCTCAAGCCATGTTCTCACAGGCACGCTGCTCCACTCTATCGCAGCCACATGCGCCCCCGTAAATGGTGCTATCATCAGTGATGCCCACAGAAACATCCATTTGTTTATAGTGAACACATCATAGCGTTTTATCAATGGATTGAACAATGACAGATAGAGGGCAAAAGAAAACTGAGCACCAAGGCAGAGCAGGTCACCGCGGATGTCGCCCACCTTGTCGCTCACCGCTGCAACACTCGTCAAAATCAGAATCAGCGCTCCCGAACATCCCATCAACACGCCGATGGCTTTCTTGCCTGTAATGGGTTCTTTAAGTATCAATGCCGACAACAACATGGCAAAAATCGGCATCGAAGTGGTTACGATACTGGCATTGACAGGCGACGTAATACTCAATCCGATAGTATAACAACACTGATTGAACACCAGTCCGAACAATCCTGCTCCTGCAAACATCAGTTTGTCTCGCAACGGCACATGCTGATGTTTCACAAACAGTGATGTAAGCCAAAACAGGCATGCTCCTCCGGCAACACGAAACGACACCATGTCTATTCCGTCTATGCCATGTGTCATCGCATCCTTTCCCAGCGGAGCCATCAATCCCCAGAAGGCACATGCAAAAAACATTGACACATGTGCCACAATCATTTTCTTATCCTGACTATTCATATATCTTTCTACCCCAAAAGGGATTTCTCATTATGCTTGGAGGCTTCGCCTTACTTTCCGCTTTGCAGAGTCCTTACATACTCGCTTGCCGCAAGCAGGAAAGCACCTGTACCAAAGTTTGACTGTGACGTCTTGTCAACCACCTGTCCAGGTATGGCTTTCTCTCCTATCGGCTGAACATAGCCTATGGTATTGTCTGGCTGCAGGGCAACGGTAGCGAGATAGTGCCACGCCTTCAGCGCTGCCTTCTTGTATTTGCCAGGCAACACTCCATTGTTTACTCCCCACAGCAGCGAGTAACACATCAATGCCGTACCGCTGGTTTCATAGCCGGGTGCCTGCTCAGGGTCGTGCATGGAACGTGTCCAGTGTCCCTCTGGTTGCTGACATGCCACCACACCCTTTGCCATCTTAATGTAATATTTTTTAAGTGAAGATTGAAGAGTGAGGAGTGAACAATTTGAAGATTCTTCATTCTTCATTCTACATTTTGCATTTTCAAGATCTGCAAGAACCTTTGCAAAGGCAGCCATCACCCAACCATCACCACGGGCCCAGAAGTCTTTCTTTCCCGCAGATGTCTTATGCTTAGGATAAACATATTTGCCGTCACGGAAATAAAGTCCGGTTTTCTTGTCATACATAATGCTGTTGGCATATTGCCAGTTTGCATACATTTTATCGAGGTATGCCTCGTCACCCGTAAGCAGGTACATCTTGGTCATCACCGGCATCACCATATATAGAGCATCAGCCCACCACCAGTAATCGTCTGCATCACTGTGCGCTTCGTAGCTCATCACTTCCTTGGCACGAGCCACCCATTTTTCGTCTTTCGTATCGGCGAGGTTATACAGGTCTATATAACTCTGGAAGCATATCTGCCAGTCACCGAAGAGTACAAACTCCGGTTTCTCGCCATATCTCTTGTATTGCCACTTGTTGCAGTCTGTCTCTGTTGCACCGCACCAGTTGTTGCGCTCCGCCCATGCAAAAGAATAGTCATACCATTTCTTGGCATCATCAGCATCTGACATAGAGCGGAAGAGTCTAACGGCCTCCATGTTTCCCGTATGATACACGGCATTATCCCAGAAAGCACTCAGTCCTTTCTTCGTTCCTCCGTATTCGGGTGCAGGATGTGCCTGCTGCCATGTATTGTTTACATTGCGTATAATGTTCTTTACCTCCTCTACGTCCTGTGCACAGACGAAAAGTGGCGAATATAGCGCAAACAGGAAAAGTATGTTTCTTAGTTTCATAATCATATTTATCTATCCTCCCACCTGTGGTCTTTGGGGAATGCCTCCCCATTCCATGCCTTCACCTGTGTCCATGACTCTGCCGGACATGTCCAGAACGGATGGTCAGCAGGCAGTCCTAACGGCATCAGCACCTCTGAAGTGATATACAGCGAACCATTGTTGGTGTACCAGTCCGCCACTCCCGGCTGACGTCCACAGAATCCTATTGTGAGGAATCCCTTTTCATTATAGTTGCCTGGTGCATCCCACATACGATGCATCACCTTTGTGAGTGCAGCACGCACCTGTCCGTTTGTCAGTTCATTTGGCAAAGTCTGATACCAAGCCATCAGCGCCAGCGGCTGCATGGCGGCAAGACGGTACGGCACACTGCGTCCGAATACGGGGAAGGTGCCCTCCGGTGAAATAAACCGCTCAAGTATGACGCTGAACTTCTGGCTGCGTTTTAGGGCACGGTTATAATAATCCTTGCTGTTTATATTCCAGCCATATATCTTACAGTCGCGCATTACGGCAAGCGTTTCGAGGTACATAGCATGGAACACATAACTGGAATAGTAGTCAAAAGCAAACGAATCCTGTCCGTCACTATACCATCCGTCACCAACATACCATTCTTCTACCTTGCGCACTGCACTTGTGATACGGTATGAATCGTATGGTGCACCTGCCTTGGCTAAAAAGGATTCTATGATTGCTGAGAACAGCAACCAGTTAGTGTATGGCGGTTCCACACGGCGCAAGCGGGTAAATTCATCAATGTAACGTGCCTTGGTAACTGAGTCGAGCGGCATCCACAAGGCATCATATCCCCGCAGGAAACTCTCGGCTATGTAGGCAGCATCAACGAGTGGCTGTCCTTCCTTGCGCCACAGCAGGTAGTCCTTCGACTGCGGATCAACGGCATTGGCATAACTTTTCAGTGCCCACTCACGAAGCTGCCTGCGTTTTTTCCCTTCGCTGGTGTTGTCATCGGGCAGCGAGAGCCACGGCGATATGCCTGCCATCAGCCTTCCGAAACACTCCATATAGGTCACGCGTTTGTCACGTTTGTCAAACGACGGACTTACCTCTATCTGCATCTCCGTAGAGAGCATACCACGCGACATTGGTTCCAACACTGGTGCAGCGAGACGGTATGCCTCCTGTGCCCAATATTCTCGATCCGTCTTTACTGCACCTACGGTCAACAATGTACAGTGCAGTGTAAGAAACAACAATATAAACCTATTGAACATTAGCTTTTATTTTTTACATCCCATAATTCCCTGCAGTATCCATGGCGCTCTCACCTTCATGCCGTCCCAGCGGTCAAAGATGCCGAAGAACTCCGGTCCGCCGCCAAAAGCATTGTTGTCCCACACGAATGTGGAGAAACCGTGTCGGCTTGCTTCGCTCACCAACAGCTGGCAGTAGTATGTCATGTTCTCGTGCATCTTGTCCATCTGCTCGCCTTTTCTGTCGGTCACGCCCCATTCGCCTATGGTGACTCCCAGTCCTTTGTCGCTCCAAGCCCTGGCGGCACGCTCAAAGAAGGCTATCATTTCTTTCTCCTTGCTGCTGTCCATTATTTTGCCATACTGCTTGAACTTATCACCCCAGAAGTTATACTTGCATTCGCCAGCATAGTCCCACGGCTGATAGTAGTGGAACTCCACGGTCATATAGTCGTTGCCGTTGCCTTCTTTGTCAACGGGGATAATAAGGCCGTTATCCACTCCAAACTCAGCGTTGCACACGTATGTCTGCACTATGAGGTTGCGCTTGGCGTTGTTGCCGCCAGTAGCACGCACGGCATCAATGAATGTCTGGTTGTATGAGTTCTGCACGGCAAGGTTCTCTGGCTCCGGTTTGCCCCAGTTGTCTTTTATATGCACCTCGTTGGTGCCGGCAAAAGCAAGGCGGTAGTCATATTTCGCAAACTCATTGGCTATGTTCTTCCACAACAGTGCAAGCATCCTGTTGTTCTCTTCCTTATACTGATAAGTGGGACGTCCCTCCAACCATTTGTCGTGGTGGGTATTTATCATCACCTTCATGTCATACTGCAGACACCAGTCCACCACCTGCTTCACTCTCGCCATCCATGCCTTGTCAACGGTCATGGTTTTCACATCCGCAATATGGTATTGCCAGCGCACTGGAATACGTATGGCATTGAAGCCAGCATCCTTCACAGCCTTTATCACTTCCTTCGTGATCACGGGGTTGCCCCATGCCGTTTCTGCGTTGATGCTGCCGTCGGGCAAGCCCACGAACGTAGCCTCGCCGTCGAATCCCTTAACGGAGCACTCAAACTGGTTGCCGAGGTTCCAGCCCACCACATCCTTGTTCCACTCCTTCGCTGTCGGCTGAGCTACGGCAGAGGCAGGAATAAGCATGCCAGCCAGCAACAGACCGCCCACGACTTCTTTCTGCGGTTTCTGCATTACGGATTTGAATTTCGTGTAGTATGCCACGATTATGCTGATGACAGCAAACAGAATCACAACGAGATACACATATATGGGGAATGACAGTTCCAACAGGATGCACACCAGCGCAAAGATAAGCGCCATGTAATCCCTTCCCCTGAATGTCTGTCCAAGGAGCAGGGGGAAATACAGTAGCAGGAATACGCACGGTATGCCGATGATTACCGTCTGCCTTTCCACGTGTGCCTCAAACGCGTTCACGATGCTGTCACGATAAAACACGAACAGAACCAGACAGAGAACCAACAAGCACCTGATAATAAAACTGACCTTGTCCCAACCTTTTTTTATAACTTCCGAAGTGTCCATAGAGATAGTTGTTTTTTGTTAGTATTTATCTAGTAATGTGATTTCTGGTTGCAAAGTTAACAATTATTTTTCATATTTTGATGTTTTTTCTTTGGAAAATATTCTGATATAAAAAAAATTGTGTAACTTTGCGATATGAAAAAGCATATACTAACTTACCTCGCGGCGCTGACATGGATTGTCAATGCAGCCGCACAGAATCCTTATCTACCATTGTGGGAGTTTATTCCAGACGGCGAGCCATACGTGTTTGACGACCCCGACAACCCAGGCAAGAAACGTGTGTATGTCTATGGCTCACACGACATGCTGCGCAAGTATTACTGCGGCAAAGACCAAGTGGTGTGGTCGGCTCCCGTGGAAGACCTGACACAGTGGCGCTATGACGGCGTAATCTTCAAACTTGACAAAGACCGCGACGGCAAAAAACTGTTTCCTAACGGCGATGCCGACGTGCTGTATGCCCCCGACGTATGCGAGACACGCGACGCTGACGGGCGCAAGGTGTATTACCTCTACCCCAACGTGCAGTCTGACGAACGCGGCACGGCTGTGGCAAAGGCTTACCGCCCCGACGGACCGTTCGAGGTGTGCAACTGGAGCAAGGAAAACCCACGCAAGACCGAAGGTCCCTTTGCCTTCGACCCGGCAGCCTTCGTTGATGACGACGGCCGTGCTTACGGCTACTGGGGGTTCGAACATTCATACGCTGCAGAACTCGACCCAACCACCATGGCAACCGTTAAGCCCGGTGCGAAGATTGTGGAGAACATGATTCCCGGCAAGGACATGGACCAGACGTTCCGTTTCTTCGAGGCTTCATCCATACGCAAGATAAAAGACAAATATGTGTTCATCTACAGCCGCTGGACCAACGAGGGCGAGGAAGGTCTGCCGCAGAGCAACTACACGCTGGCATACTGCTACAGCAACAACCCATTGGGTCCGTGGACTTACGGCGGCACCATCATTGACGGCCGCGGAAAGGAACGCCACCCCGACGGCACCGTGGTGGCTACAGCATGCCCTAACGGCAACACGCACGGCAGCATCTGTGAGATTAACGGCAAGTGGTGGGTATTCTACCACCGCCAGGCCGGCACAACGGAATACACCCGTCAGGCTATGGTGGCTCCTATAAACGTAGAGGTGCGCGAGGGCAAGGACGGCTACGTACGCATCAGCGAGGCAGAATTTACCTCTGAGGGTTTCCTCACCGAGGGCCTTGACCCTTACACCGAGTATCAAGCCGGCATAGCGTGCTATTTCACAAGCGCCGAACCGGCACATCAGGAATATCCCAACGTCATCTATCCTGGTTCGCACACAGAGATACATTATCTTGACGAATACAAGGGCTGCAGTTATGAAAAGGCGGAGAAGGTGAAGAATCCGTATGACATGAAGATAAACCGCTGTCCGATGGTGAACAATACCGACGGCTCGGTGATTGGTTACAAATACTACAACCTCTCAAAGACTTACGGCAAAGGCAACATAAACCTGCTGTTAGACTGGGAGCCAGAGGATGTTGACGGCCGCATCGACATACTGCTCGACCGCCCGTCGGAGGCAGAAGGTGGCGTGTGCATCGGTTCTATCGATGTCAAGGCGAGCGACAAGAAAGGTATCACATCTGCCGATGTAAGCAAGATAAGCAACTTTAACGGAAAGCACGCCCTGTTCCTTGTATTCTCATCAAAGGAAAAAGGCAAGAGCATCTGCAGAATCAACAGCCTGCGCTTCCAGTAACAAGACATAAGCAAACGCTGAAACGATGAACATTTATATATATAAGAGTAGGGCACACAATCATGTACCCTACTCTTTTTTGTTTCGTATTATTCAAAAAGGTGTTCTAATTTAAACAAGGTGAAATGGAGAAATTAATAGAATCAAATTAATGTAATTATGATTGCTTCGCAAGAAATCATTTGAAAATCAGAACAAAAATCTTATAGTAGAAATATTTCTGGGCAAAGCCCAAGTATTATGAACCATATTTTTTAGGATTTCTAACCGAAGGTTATAATAAATGAAAAGTGTATCAATGTTATGAAAGATGTTTAAAATAAGCAAGGGGAATTTACAATGTGATTCCCCTTGCTTTACTTTATCTATTCTTCTATTATCCAAGTATCATTATCTTCTTCATCATCCTCTATGAAGAGGAAAGTCTGTTCCTTTGCCAGTTGTGGGTATTGGGAAAGGGGTAATACTGGGATTTCACCGTCCTTTGCACATAGATCTTCGCACATATTAACTATGCAGATATCTGGACAAACATAAACTTTCTTTTCCATTTTTATTGCACAACAACTTTCTTCCCTTGATTAATATATACCCCACTATGTTCTGGCCTACCTTGAAGAATTCTGCCGTTCAAATCATACCACACATTTGCTTCTGAGTCCGAATCTTCTATGGCATTGTCAATGCCTGTTGTATCATCTTCATCTTCAGATTCGAAGAAAGTAGATACTTTCTTAGCATACAGCTGTGTCGTCATAACCTAGTTGTTAGATGTTTATATAAGCAGGGGGAACTCATAATGTAATTTCCCCCTGCTATATATTATCTATTCTTCTATTATCCAAGTATCATTATCTTCTTCTTCATCATCCTCTATGAAGAGGAAGGTCTGTTCCTTTGCAAGTTGTGGGTATTGGGAAAGGGGATACCATGGATGCTCATAACATAATTCATCATATTCATTGATCATACAGATATCAGGACAAACATATTTTTTTTTCATTTTACCACACAATCACTTTCTTTCCTTGGTTAATATATACTCCCCTATGTCCAGGCCTTCCTTGAAGCATTCTGCCGTTCAAATCATACCACACATCTACGTCAGAGTTAAAATCACCTATGACATTATCAATACCGGTGGCATCTTCTTCCTCCTCCCCCTCAAATAGTACTGAAGTCTTCTTCGCATACAGTTCCGTTGTTAAAATGAAACTTTCTGGATCAATAGTGTTAACCTGTTCATTCGTTAATGGTAACCACGCACGATGAGCAGAACTGGGGAATGGGGAATAGTTACTATTAGAAGGATACCAACCTATGTCACCAGATACAGGCATGAGTCTAAAATACTTATCCCCACCATACGTCAGTGTGTCCACGTCACTGCCTTTCAAGATGTTATAGGGATATACGTTCCATAACTGTTCATTGTAGTTATAGTATATCATAGCATACGTAGAAGTGGTGTCATTTGCAAAGTCAGGATTGCGCGTTATCATGACAGGCGTGTTTGAGGACAGAATGTCATAATGGTATGTACCTCCTGCTATCGGCACAAAGTTAAGCGTGGTGTCGTTGTTCTCTATTTGTATTGTCACAATGCTTGCCACCAAGGCTCTTGACATCTGCACATCGTAGTGTCCTTCATAGTATGTGGCGGCATTCGCCGAGGTGATATGAAGCAGATATGCAGCACACAATATCTGGTTGTCAGCATTCTGGGCAGTAGCAACAGCTGAATTCTGCAACAGTCCAAAGCAATTGCTGAAAACAAGTTTTCCACTCGGACACGTGTAGTTCTTGCTGTATATCCTTGTTTCCTTGTCAGTTGTCCAGTCAACAATTATGCTGTCATCGGCGCAAATACCGTATGTACCAGCATCTATGTATGTATCTCCATTGGTTATAGAAACCTTGCCATAACTGTATATGCCTGAAAAATCTCCGCCTATCTCACTATGCGTGTCACTTATCTTCACGTCTCCTGT
>JAEEGK010000551.1_pt1 | contig 93366 bp, 84 predicted proteins | sample 8958771 | NCBI WGS metagenome assembly JAEEGK01 (sample SAMN16246547, study PRJNA631951) | gut metagenome | biome: gut microbiome; feature: rumen; material: SC-attached | host: Bos | place: Iran: Karaj | collected 2018-10
CCCCATCGACTTGGAGGCCCTGCTTGCTGAAACACAACGGCTTCGCAAGGCACTCAACGCAATCCCCGGCCTGACGGCCGAACCGACGCAGACCCATTTCTTCCTCTGCCACCTGCAGAAAGGCCGCGCCGCCGACCTCAAGCGATGGCTGGCCAAGAAGCACGGCATCCTCATCCGCGACGCATCCAATTTCGAAGGCCTGGATGCCGGACATTTCCGCATCGCTGCCCAGACGTCCGAAGAAAACGACCTGCTGACGGCGGCTGTCCAACAATATCCGGAGGAACACCGATGAGCCGTGCCTTTTCACTGCTGGCCGGATGGGTCCTTGACCTGCTGCTGGGCGATCCCGCCTGGCTGCCCCATCCCGTAGTCGGCTTCGGCAAGCTGATTGCTGCTGGGGAGAAGCGTTGGAACAAAGGGGAGAAGCGGCGTCTGAAGGGCGCCCTGCTCGCCGTTGCTTTGGTTCTCGGAGCATTCCTGTTTACCTGGTCGCTTCTGTGTCTGGTCCGCATCCTGGCTTTGGCTCTGCGGCTCGGCAGCTGGCCGGAAATAGTGATTTCCGCCATAATTATCTTCTTCTGCCTTGCGGGAACCACTCTGATACGGGAGGTGCGTGAGGTGTTTCTCGCAGTGGACCGCTCCCTTGAGGAGGGACGCACCCAGGTGGCCCGGATTGTGGGGCGCGACACTTCGGAACTCTCCGCTCAGGAGGTCCGCCCCGCTGCCCTCGAAACCCTGGCCGAGAATCTGAACGACGGAGTGATTGCGCCGCTATTCTGGCTGGCGCTGCTCGGCGTACCGGGAATGGTGGCCTACAAGATGATAAATACCCTCGATTCGATGATCGGCTACCGCAATGAGCGGTATCTGGAGTTCGGACGGTTTGCGGCGCGGATGGATGATGTCGCGGGGTGGGCTCCCGCGCGTCTGACAGCCTTCCTGATGCTGCTTGTGGCAGGCCGCCTGCGGCTTCTGCCCTTCGTGAGAAAGTACGGCCGTGCCCACCTGAGTCCCAATTCCGGCTATCCCGAGTCGGCCCTGGCCGGCATCCTCGACTGCCGTTTCGGCGGCCCCCACAACTATTTCGGCGAAGAAGTGTGGAAGCCTTTTATCGGCGAAAACGACCGCCCGCTGACCACCGCCGATATGCAGCGCGCGGTCCGCGTCAACCGCGCCGCCGAAATCGCGATGGTCTTGCTGACCGCCGCCGTCTTTCTTCTGCTGAATCCTTAATCATCCTATCGAAATATTGCTTATATTTGCCCCCGATTCGGGTAATCGGGCGGCCTGGTGCCGCGCCGATGCAAGGGAACCCGGTGGAAAACCGGGGCTGTACCTGCAGCTGTAATCCCCCTCAGGGTCCGTCTCACAATCGCCACTGAGCGCAGCGCTCCCCCTCTCTGGAAGGTGCGGAAACTGCAAAGCTTGGGAAGGCGGGGCGGACCGGGGAAAGCCAGAAGACCTGCCGGAATCGTATTGTAACACGCGCGTTCAGGATTAAGCGCCTGCGGGAAATGAAGACATTACGGATCCTGTTCATAGGGTGTGCCTTGCTGCTCACCCATTTGCTGGCAGCGCAATCGTATCTGCAAGACACGATTCCGCAGACCGTCGTCACGGCCACCGGCACGCAGCATCTGCTCAAGGACGTACCCGTGCAGACGGAAGTCATCACGAGCAAGATGCTGGAGAACTATGCCGGACGCTCGCTCGAAGACATCCTGGGAGGCCTGACCGCCTCGTTCGCCTTCAACGAAGACGATATGGGCTCCCATATGCAACTCAACGGACTGGGCAACAGCTATATCCTGATCCTGATCGACGGCAAGCGCATCCACGGCGACGTGGGCGGCGAAAACGACCTGTCGCTGATCGATCCGCGCAACATCGAAAAGATCGAGATCGTCAAGGGCGCTTCATCCGCCCTCTACGGCAGCGACGCCATCGCCGGCGTGATCAACATCATCACGCGCAAGCACCGCGAGGAAGGCCTGCTGCTGGAGAACAGCACGCGCGGCGGATCTTATTTGGATCTGCGCCAGCACAACGCCATCGGCATGAAATACGGCCGTTTCAGCTCGCTGACCAACTTCCAGCTCCAGCATTCCGACGGCTGGCAGAACACCTCCGTGGAGCACACCACGGGCACCCAGGCGCCCGTGACCGATTCGCAGAACAAGACCGTGAACCGGCACACCAACGCGCAGGTCGGTGAGCAGCTCACCTTCACCGCCTCCGACAAACTGGAGTTCTATGCCGGCGGAACCCTCTACGGCAAACGCATCTACCGTCCCAACGGCAAATACGCCCAGTTCGACGTCCACACCTACGACCTGCAATACCGCAACGCTTCGGCCTCGGCCGGCCTCCGTTGGAAGCCCAACAAGACCGACGTCGTAACCTTCGACCTCGACTGGAACCGGCACGCCTATATGTATTATTTCACCGCCACTACGCTGGTGGAGGACTACGAGAAGAGCAAGGGTACCCTCTACTATCCCTACTATCCTTATCTGCCCGACCAGACCGAGATGCAGAGCGACCAGCGCCGCACGATGGCCAGCCTGAAAGGCGTCTTCTCGCTGCCCGCCGACAATCTCCTCAACACCGGCGTGGAGTACCGCTACGACTGGCTCTACGCGCCCAACCGCGTGGTCGGTGGAACGGTAAGCGACTGGACGGCAGCGGTCTATGCCCAGGATGAATGGCAGCGCGATTTCGGCCGCAACCGGATCCAGCTGGCCGGCGGCGCACGACTGACCTGGAACGGCCAGTTCGGCGTCAAGCTCACGCCCAAGCTTTCCGCGATGCTGGCGCTCGGGCTGCCGTGGCGCATCCGCGCCACCTGGAGCCAGGGCTTCAAGACCCCGACTCCCAAGGAATTGCACTACCGCTACGTCAAACAGATGAGCGGCACTTATCTCTACCTGGGCAACCAGGGACTGCGCCCGCAGACCAGCAACTATTTCTCGCTGGGCGGGGAATACACGCTTTCGGGACTCAGCATCAACCTTACAGGCTATTACAACCGGGTCAAGGATATGATCACGCTGGTGACCATCCCCAACTACGAGGCGCCGGCCGAATATATCATCCAGTACGATCCCGTCCGCACCCGGCAGTACCAGAACGTGGATGACGCCCGTACGCTGGGCGTGGACCTGAGCTTCCGCTACAGCTTCCGCGACTGGGCCTTCGGGCTGGGCTACAGCTGGCTCGACACCGACGCCAACCAGTACGATGCCGAGCACGACCGGATGCGGCAGGTAACGATCGACGGGACAGCCCACCACAAGGGCAACCTCTTCGTGACCTGGAACCACCGCTTCTCGCCCGACTACCGGCTGAGCGCCGGCCTCTACGGGCGGATGTCCTCGAAACGGCACTACCAGATCGACGGCGACGGCAAAGGTTATCAGATCTGGCGCATCTCGGCCGGACACGACCTGGGCCATTCCACCCGGACTTCCTGGCGGATCGAGGCGGGTGTGGACAACATCTTCAACTATGTGGACCGTTCGCCCCACGGCCTGCACCTGGGCACGACGACGCCCGGCACGACATTCTACCTTGGCCTGACCGTCCGCTTCAACCAGGGCCGAAAGATCAGCGACAAATTCAACTCAACGATAAACAACAACTACAATTCCAAACAAAATGAAGAAAACTAAATTCCTGACGCTCGCCCTGCTGGCGGGACTCGTACTGGGCCTGACTTCGTGCGACCCCGCCAACCACGAGGAGTACAACTACACGGCCTACCAGAAAGCCGTGAACGAAACGGTCAAGAAACAGAAGAAGAACGACAAGGCCATCCTGCTGGTCGCCTTCGGTTCCACCTGGCAGCAGGCCTTCGATGCCTTCGACGCCACAGTGGAGGCCTACAGGAAGGCTTTCCCCAAGTATGACGTGTACCTCTCCTTCTCTTCCGCCATCTGCATCAACCGTGCGGCAGCCGGTGAAAACGCCGCCGACGGCGCCGAAATCCGCAACTACTACGCACCGCCGTTCTGGCTGACCGCCTTCGCCCAGAAGAACGTGATGTACAAAGAGATCGTGGTCCAGTCGCTGCAGGTCATCCCGGGCGAGGAATACACCCGCGTGATCAACTACATCAAGGACTTCGCCAACAACGCCAACGGTGACATCGACGACGATTACCTGGCATCCGTTGTCCTGAAACTCGGCGTTCCCCTCCTTCAGGATGCCGACAAGGACGTCCCTGCTGTCGCCCGCGAGCTCAACAATCTCTACAAGAGCCAGGCTGCCACGGACATCGTCGCCTTCATGGGCCACGGCAACCCCGACTCCTACGACACCTACAAAGCCAATGTCCGATACACCCAGCTCGAGGAAGCGCTCCAGGACATCAACCCGCACTACTTCGTGGGCACGGTGGATATGATGGAGAACTTCAAGCCGCACGTGTATGAGCGTATGGCCGCAGCCGGCCTGCACAAGGGCAACCTCAAGGTCTATCTGCACCCGCTGATGTCGATCGACGGCGACCACGGTCACAACGATATGGCCGGTGACGACCTGCCTGAGCAATTCGAAGGCAAGAGCTACACCTTCGCCGACCTCCTCGCCGAAGCCAACGACGAGGGCGAAGTCGAGGACTGCAGCTGGAAGGTGTTCTTTGGTGCCAACGGCTCCGGTTTCACCTGCAACAACTCGACGATGATCGAGAAAGGCCTGCTGGAACTGCCGTCCATCCGTCAGATCTGGATGAACCACACCCAGGACGCCATCAACGGCGAACCGCTCGACTACTACCATTCCAAGAATCCCGAATAATCTTCCTTTGGCTCATCGCATTCTTCTGAGCAGTTTTATTATAGTGTTTCCAGCCCCGCAAACCTGCCAGTTGCGGGGCTGATTTCAAAAAACACTATCTTTGTATCTTATGATGAAGATACGTATCCTGTTTTTTAGCGCCCTGTTCCTGCTCGCTGCCTGCGAAGGAACGGAAGAGCCGGAGTTTTTTGCGCCGGCTGAGATTACTTCCCTGACCGTCAACGGAAAGGAAGCCGAACTGGACAAGAAGGACTTTTCGCTGGTCGCCACGCTTCCGACCACGACCGACTTCTCGTCGGTGATCCTCTCCTTCACGATCGTGGGGGAAGGCGTCTTTCTCAACGGCGAAGAGGTGTTCCGCGACCAGACCCGCGTGGATGCGACGCATCCGCTCACCCTGGTCGTCAAGAACGGGCGCTCTGAGAACAGCTACACGTTGACGGTGCGCAACACGGGCCTTCCCGTCGTGCGGATCAAGACCCCGGGCGGACGGGAAATCACCAGCAAGACCGACTGGATGGCCGATGCCTCGATGCGCATCGAAAATCCGGACGGCAGCCTCGACTACGAAGGGACGATGAGCATCCGGGGGCGCGGCAACTCCACCTGGAACTATCCCAAGAAACCCTATGCCCTCAAACTGGATTCCAAATCCCAGATCCTGGGCATGCCCAAGCACAAGCGCTGGATCCTGCTGGCCAACTGGAAAGACCGCACCCTCCTGCGCAACGACGCCGCCTTCTGGCTCTCGCGCCACACCGGCCTGGCCTACACTGTCCGCGGCCAGTTCGTGGAAGTGGAGTTCAACGGCAAGCACGTGGGCAACTACTACCTCTGCGAGCAGATCAAGATCGACAAGAACCGCGTGAACATCGAAGAGATGGAAGCGGGCGAGACCGATCCCGAGCTGATCACCGGCGGCTACCTGCTGGAACTCGACACCTACTACGACGAGGTCAACAAGTTCCGTTCGTCCCGCTTCCTGCTGCCCTATCAGTTCAAGGAACCGGACGAGGATGCCCTCTCCAGCGCCGCCTTCAACTATGTGAAGAATTACGTCACCGAACTGGAGCGGATCCTGAAGGATCCCGAACAGGTCAAGGCCCACGCCTACGAACCCTATCTCGACGTGGATTCCGCCATTTGGTTCATGTTCGTCAACGAACTGGCCACCAATACGGATTTCTTCAGCTCCTGGCCGTTCGATGGGCCGCACAGCGTGTATTTCTACAAGCCGCGGGGCGACAAACTCTACAGCGGACCCGTGTGGGATTTCGACTACCACGGCTTTGTTCCCACTTATGCCAAGCAATGGGCCGGCGCCGACAAGACGCTCTACTATCCCGCCCTCTGGGACGACGAGAAGTTCCGCGCCCGGATGCTGGAACTGTGGGAAAAGAACAAGAATACCTTCCGGGAACTGACGGACTACATCGACCAGATGGCCGAAAAGATCCGCATTTCCGAAGAAATCAACCACCAGCTCTGGCCCATCCCGGCCTGGCAGAATGAAAACGGCGACGAACAGATGGACTTCTCCGCCGCCGTCGAACGCATCAAGAAAGGCTTCACCGACAAATGGACCTGGATGGATGCGCACCTGACTGACTTGAAATAATGAAACGCAAACACATCCTGATACTGGCCGCGCTGTCGGCGCTCCTCCTGCCGATGACAGCCTCTGCCCAAGAAAACAAAACCGCGCTGCTGATGGTGCACTTCGGCACCACCTACGATGAAACCCGCAGCAAAACCATCGACGCCATCAACGCCAAAGCGGCGCAAACCTTTCCGGAACTGACCCTGCGGGAGGCCTACACCTCGCGCATCGTCATCCGCAGACTCAAAGAACGCGGTATCGTGCGGGAGACGCCGCTTGATGCCCTCCTTCGCCTTCGTGCCGACGGTTTCACCCGCGTCATCGTCCAAAGCACCACGCTGCTCGAAGGAGCCGAAATGGAATCGCTGCGCCGTGAAGTGGCCAGCGTGGAAGGATTCTTCGAGGATATCCGCGTCGGCGCTCCCCTGCTCTACGATGTCGCCGACTGCGCGAAGGTAGCCGAAATCCTGGCCGCCCGGCACGCTGACGCCACCGATGCCCGCAAGAAAGCCCACGTCGTCCTGGTCGGCCACGGCACCTACACGCCCGCCACGGCTACGTACAGCCAGATGGACTATCTGTTCTCGGCCCAGGGGAATCCGCTGTTCCACGTCGCCACGCTGGAAGGCTATCCGACCTTTGAGACGATGCTGGAGAGACTGAAGGCCGCAGGGGCACGTCGCGTGACGCTCGTCCCGCTGCTCTTCGTGGCCGGCGACCACGTCACCAACGACATCGCCGTCGACTGGAAACAAGCCCTGGAAGCCGAAGGCCTCCAGGTGGACTGCCGCCTCGAAGGCCTGGGAGAAATCCCCGAAATCCAGGATATCTACATCGAACACATCCGCTACAGCCTGCACCATGCACCCGTGGATATCATGAAGAAGAAGCAGGAGTATGCGGCAGGCAAAGACTAGACGCACCTACAGACTGCTCTTCCTGCTCGCCGCCCGCCGTCCGGTCCCCGCTGCCGGGTACTCGCCGCCCGGGTACTCGCCGCTCATTGCCAGATGCCTTCCGCCAACAGCTTGTCGCTTGGCGCCGGTTGCCCGTTGCCCGCTACCCGTTGCCCGTTGCCGTTGCCCGTTGCCCGTTGCACGACATCATCTTCGTTTTGCAAACATCGCGCGGAACGCTTAAGCACAACCCACTCATTATCAACAACATCCTATCTCCCCTGCCGCGCGGTCCCCTATTCAACTGCTGGACCGCGCAGAATATAAATGAAAAGCATGCTGACAACCAGCCACTTACATATCATCCTGCCGCGCGATGGTTGCAAAACAGCATCCAGCTAAATCGCCTTCTCGATTGTCTCAAACTTGAGCTGGACGATGCGGGCTATCTGCCTTTTCGAGCAAAGGAATATGTTCCGCAGATAGCGGGCCACCTTTATCCGTTCGGGCGCGGATAAATCGCGAAAACGGGTTTTTCCGAACCGTTCCTTCGCATAGATGTCCCGTTCCTGCCGGAGCTCGCTGTCGGTCAGACGCAGTGCGTTCCACTCCCCCATCTCTTGCTCGATCTCATCGTCTTTGTTCAGGGACAGATAATACATGAACGAGCGCGTTGTCCTGAAGATTTGCTCCACTTCCATCACAGGCACATAGTTTTCCGGGAGCAGGATCCCGTTGCTGATCTGCCAGTCAGCCGGGATGGAAACCCGCGTTTGACAGACCTTCCGGATAGTATCCTTCGTGAATGAAGCCACGCTGCAACTCGGCAAAAACGGGCCCACTTTCCTGAAATACAACCCGCCCGTGCCCCAAGGATAATCGTAAAACATCCCGATGCGGGCTTTGGTCGGATTCTTGAGCACATAGCAGAGTTTCGTTCTGAGTCCATCTTCATCCAAGATAGGCAGCACCTTGACCGGCAACTTCTTGAGTGAATTCGGCAGGTGATACTTTTCCGTCAGGAAAAGACCTGTCAATCGCTTGAATTCATGGGCGAATCGATAGGCATCGTCTTCGGACGGCGCCCGGATAATGAAATGGAAATGATTGTCCATCAAGACAAAAGCAAGAATAACAACCCGCAATCGTAAAGAACAGCAAGCGACACGATTCATCGCCGCCCTGAAGTCATCCGAATTATGAAAGATAACGGAAGCAAAATTTCCGTCGGAGCAGACATGATAATAACCGCCCCTGTTAGAATGGTTCCTCTCCATCACCAGCAAACAAATGTCCCGTCCCGGACCTGGACACGATTGCGTTCAACATCACACTCCGACCCTCACATCCGGGATGACAGCCGAAGCACCATCTACAAAGTTGCACAATCCCCGCCTTTATTCCAAATAAACTCCTTCAATTTTTCATCGCAAATGTTCACCGCCGGGTTACGATCGCACCGCCGGGTCCTGATCGTATCATTCTGCTACGTTTTGCAACCATCGCGCGGGGCGATAATCATTAAGTAATTGACTACTAGCAATAATCGTTTTTAGTAGCCGCTCGGTTCCCTGGACGACTAGGGAACCAAGCGGATGATAACAGCAAAGTAGGCTGAAAATCAATGAATTACCATAACAACTCCCGCGCGATGGTTGCAAAACTCCATAAAAGACGCCTCCAGCGAGCAGAAAAGGTAAACACACTCCAGTAGGCGTCGGGGTAAAGCAGGGCAAGCCGGCGATCAGTTCGCGGACGTCGGGTTAGAGCAGCAACAACCAGCCGCCAATCGGGTCGAGAGCATCGGGTTAGAGCAGCGACGACCTGCCGGCGATCAATTCGCGGACGCTGGATTAGAGCAAGGCGAGCCAGCCGGCGATAATCTCGAGGACTTCGGGGGAGATGGTTTCTTCGATTTGGGGGTATTCGGTGGTGTCGCCGGTGGTGGCGTGTTGGAAGAGGTGGTTCAGGCCGTCGCAGGTCGTGATGACCAGGTGTCTGCCGTTGGCGGGGAGGCCTTTTTTGAGGGCGGCGAGGTTGGCGGTGCAGTCGACTTGGGTGTCGAGGGTTCCGTTCAGGGCCAGGACAGGGCAGGTGATTTCGCCGAGGCGGGAGGTCAGGTCGAGCTGGACGAAATGGCGCAGATACGGGAGCTGGAGCTGGGCCTGGACGGCGGCCAGGTTCTGTTGCAGGGCGGCAGGAAGATCGAAGCTTGTAGGAGATGGCATCGGCATGCCGTTGGTGACGGCGTCGAAGGTCTCCGCGAGGGCTTTGCAGTAACGGTCGGTCGTTGTCTCGTCGATGCCGGCTTGGAGGAGGGCGCAATGGTTTTGGGCGAGGAGGGTTTCGCGGCCGGAGACCACCACGGCGGCCAGGGTGACGATGAAGTCGGCTTTCTTTTCGGCAGCGAGCATCAGGGCGATGGTACCGCCTTCGCTGTGGCCGAGGACGCCGACGCGGTCGAAGCGCTGGCGGAGCAGCGCAAGGCCGGCGGCGGCATCTTCTTTAAAGTCTTCCGTGGTGGCGCGGACTACGTCGCCGGTCGATTCGCCGAAGCCGCGGTCGTCGTAGCGGAGCGTGGCGACGCCCCGGCGGGCGAGGAAGTCGGCGATGACGGCGAAGGGCTTGTGCTCGAACAGCTCTTCATCGCGGTTCTGGAGGCCGCTGCCGGTAACCATCAACAGGACAGGAGTACTGCGGTCACATCCTTCGGGCAGGACGAGCGTTCCCTTCAGGACGGCGTCTCCGTTGACGAATGAGACTTCTTCCGTCGAGTATGGGAAAGGCGGTTGCGGAGTCTGCGGCCGCTTGCGCTCCGGAACGCCGGGCGAGAGCGTCAGCGGGAAAGAGTCGCCGTGTTGCGTGAATGCTCCGACGATCTTCTCGCCGAGCCGGAATCCTTCGAACGAGGCATTGAAGGCGGCGATGTCGATATGCAGCGCGCCCAAAGCCGTCAGCGAGGCCTGGGCGGGAATGCCCTTGGCACCCTGATCTGGCACATCGAGCGTGCAAGCTTCTTCGGAAAGATTGAAAACAAGGGTCAGGGAGACGCCTTGTACCTTGATGGAACCCGACCAACTCCCGGCCGGCACCTGAGCCCGGCACAAGCTGCCGACCAACAGCAGCAACGACAACACGACGATCTTTTTCATACAGCAAAATTATCAAAAAAAGAAAGACACAACGCCCCCTTGTAAACCAAGATGGACATCGATGATTCGCGGCTCGAAGCAAACGTGGCGCCCATATAGCTGTAAATCAGAAAATTCCAAATAATCGTGTGCGCAAAAACAGGCACACGATTGTTAGTAAACAACTAACTATCAGAACGATAAGTGCCACGAATAAAAAAGGGATGCACGAGTGGACAACGGACGGCAGCGGCGGACACGGACAGCGAGGAACACCGCTACCGACCAGGGCAGATGAGGGTTACCACTTGTTGTAGTGGATCCTTTCGGGGTCCCACTTTTGTTTGGGTTCGGGGTTTTCGGCGGGGATGCCGACGGGGACGATGGCCAGGGGCGTGATGTCGGCCGGAAGGTCGAGATAGTTGCGGATGCGTTCGACGATGCGTTCGCTGGGATAGCAGGAAAGCCAGACGGCGCCCAGGTCGAGGGCGGTGGCGGCGAGCAGGAGGTTTTCGGTAGCGGCTGAGCAGTCTTCGAACCAGTAGTTATTGGGGACTTCGACGGGCTGGGCATCCGGCTGGTCACCGTGGGGACGGCTCATGCGGGTCGTCTTTCCGCACACGATGATGACGGCTCCGGCGTCGGCCACCATTTTCCTGTGGTGTTCGCGCTGGTAGAGGCCGGCTTTCATTTCGTCGTCGGTCAGGACAACGAAGTGCCAGGGCCGGGCGTCAGCATCGGTCGGCGCGGCCATCGCGGCGTCGAGGAGGATATGGATCTGTTCGTCGGTAAGCTTTTCACCCGTGAAGGCACGGATGCTTGTGCGGGCCTTGATGACTTCGAGCGCATCCTTTTTTACGGATGTACTTTGAGGGCAGCAGGCGGAGACGGCCACCAGTGTGAGCAGGGCCGTCAGAATCATTCTATAGTTTTTCATAGTCCAGTTTATTTTCATAGTTATAAGAAGTGGAAGCGACCCGTTTCGGGGTCGATGAACAGGTTTTCTGGCAATCCGGCCTGGACGGTTCCCTGCTTGGTCATCAGCCAGACGCGGTCGGCGACACGGAGGGCCAGTTCCAGATCGTGTGTCGAGAGGAAGATGGTCTTGCCCATCTCCCGGGAAAGACGGCCCAGCAGATTCAGGACTTCGACCTTGCTGGGGTAGTCGAGGAAGGCGGTGGGTTCGTCGAGGAAGATGATGGGCGTTTCCTGGGCCAAAGCTTTGGCGATCATCACCTTCTGGCGTTCGCCGTCGCTCAGGGTCTGGACCATCCGGTCGCGGAGCGACGGGATACCTACCAGGGAGAGCGCCTCGTCCACCTTCCGGCGGTCCTGGGCCGAGAGACGGCCCCAGAAGCCGGTGTACGGACTGCGGCCCATCCCTACCAGTTCGGTGACCGTCATGTTCTGGAGATTCGTCCTTTCGGTCAGGACCACGCCGATGACCGTGGCCAGTTCGCGCTCGCTATAGCTGCGGAGCGGCTTGCCGAGGATCGTGATTTCGCCCGAGATGGGCGGAAGGAAGCCGGAAAGCGTGCGGAGCAGCGTCGATTTGCCGGCGCCGTTCTCGCCCAGCAGGCAGGTCAGTTCGCCGCTGTGGATGCTGTCGGTGATGCCTTCGGCGACGGTCTTGACGCTGTGCCGGCCCTGATAGCCGATGGACAACTTCTCGATGCGGATGGTCTCTTCGCGTTTCATTCGCCCATATCCTCCTTTCTGCGTTTGAAGAGCACCACCGCCACGACCGGCGCGCCGATCAGTGCCGTGACGGAATTGACGGGCAGCGCGCCCTCGAAGCCCGGCATCCGGGCGATGAGGTTGCACAGCAGGGCCAGCGACGCACCGGCCAGCAGCGAAGCGGGCATCAGGATGCGATGGTCCGAGGTCCGGAAGATGCCGCGGCACAGATGCGGCACGGCCAGGCCCAGGAAGGAGATCGGACCGCAGTAAGCCGTGACGATGGCCACCAGCATGCCTGCGCTCACGATGACCCACATCCGGGCGCGACGGACGTTCAGGCCGAGATTGCGGGCGTATCCGTCGCCCAGCAGCAGGAGATTGAGCGTCTTGACCAGCAGGAACGAGAGCGGCAGAAGGATGGCCATGATCAGGACGAAGGTCATCACCTGGCCGCCCGAAACACGGGCGAAACTGCCGAGGCCCCACACCACATAGGCACGGACATCTTCTTCCGCACTGAAAAACTTCAGGACGCCGATGATGGCCGTGGCTACGTAGCCGATCATCACGCCGATGATCAGGAGCGTGACGTTGCCCCGGACTTTCTGGGCCACCCAGACGATCAGCAGCATGATGGCCAGGGCGCCGATGATGGCCGAAACGGTCATCGCCAGCTCGCCCATATAGCCGAGCCGGCTCAGTGCCACGCCACCCAGACGGCCGGAGAGCAGCACCACGAACGCCACGCCCAGGCTGGCGCCCGAGCTCACGCCCAAAACGGACGGGCCGGCCAGCGGATTGCGGAACACGGTCTGCATCTGCAGACCGGCGACCGACAATCCTGCGCCGGCCACCAGCGCCGTGAGCGCCTGCGGGAAGCGCGACTTGAGGATGATGTTCTGCCAGATCGTATTGTCCACTTCCCCGCCCCAGAGAATCTTCCAGACCTGGCCGGCCGGGACCGAAACCGAGCCCAGCAGCAGGTTCAGGAAGAACAGGACGAGGATCGACACGCCCAGCAGGATCATACCGGTGGCGACGGGACGCTTCATGGCAGGAGTTCGTAATAAACGGGTTGATAGTCAGCCGGCAGGAGTTCCGGGTGGAAGATATGGATCAGGTCGGCCAGCACCACGTCGGGCTGGACGGGCATGTTCTCGTAGAAGGGTTTCTCCCGCATATTGCAGTAAATCACCCCTTTGTTCTTGAAAGCGCCCAGGTCGGCATAGCGGGCGTCCTCGGCCTTGAGGGCGTCGTAGCTGAAAGTGCCGTTGTAGCTGTTGACGATACGCCAGTAGCGGGCATCCGCCGTCTGGCTGTACACCGTCTCGAAATCGAGGTTCAGGCCGCCCGAGTTCTGGTCTTCGGGCAGGAAATATTCACCACCCGCATCGCGGAAGATCTGGGCCAGGAAACTGCGGCCGCCGCCCACGTACCAGTTGCCGCCGTGCAGTTCTCCGCTGAGCACGACCGGCCGCTCCGCGACATTTTCCGTGAGCGCCTTCAGGTCGTTGTAGCGCTTTTCGATCTCGGCGAAGATCCGGTTGGCCTTCTCCTCCTCGCCCGTCAGCAGGCCCGCGAACTTGATCCACTCGGCCTGGCCGAGCGGCGTCATCTCCTTGTAGCCCAGATGCGGGACGAGCGGGATATCCACGCCCCGAAGCGCCTCATAGCCGCCGCGCTTGAAGGGCGAAATGAGGATGACGTCGGGATTCAGGGCTAGGATTACCTCGCTGTCGAAATTGCCTTCGATGCCGATCTTCTGCGTACGGCCGTCGGCCAGCCGCTCCTTCATTCCGGGATTGAACAGATGCCGCGTGCTGGTGATGCCCACCACCCGGTCGAGTTCGTCGAGACAGATGAAGTTGGAGAGCTGGAGCGAAGTCATACAGACCAGGCGCTGCACCGGAACTTCGATCGGCGTGTACCCTTCCGGAACCCGGGCCGGGATCTTTCCGTGCGGAACCAGCAGATAGTGGAACGACTGGCTCTCCTCACGCAGAGGGTCCTGGATGTCCACCAGACAGCCATCGTCCGTATAGCTGACACGGAATCCGGCGGCGTAGGCTGGAACCACAGCGCCGGCTTTCGCGCCGGAAACGGCGGCACCGCCCTGCCCTTTCGGGCCCGTTCCCCTGCAGGAGACGGCCAGCGTCAACACCAAGACGAGCAAGAGTTTAGGAATAGCGTATCTCATTGTCAATCCCATAGATTCAAAATGCCGGTCTCGCCCCAGTAGAGGTGGGTATAGCCGGCAATAACGTTTTTATAGCGATAGAGGGGTGTCGCCACGGCACCGCCGCGCGCGTCATACTGCTGTGCCACGGAAGGCAGCGCATCGGGTGCAGTAACGGCGGAATAGTGGAACTCGTGGCCGCGCCACTCCCGGCCGGCGGCATCGACGAGGCGCCGGTAGCCCAGATGAAGCCGGGCGCCGGCCATCGTCGCGGAAAAAGGCAGGACGCCGCAGAGCGGATAAGGGCCGCCTTCGACGCCTTCGATGGCTTTCGAAAGGTAGATCATACCGCCGCATTCGGCCAGGATGCGCCCGCCGGATTCGGCATAGTCGCGCAGCTGCCGCATCGTTTCGCGGCGGGAAGAAAGCTCCGCCGCGAAGAGTTCCGGATAGCCGCCCGGCAGATACACCAGGTCCGCTTCCGGCAGCGGATCACCGGCCAACGGACTGAAAAAGCGCACCGGTCCCAGTTGGGAAAGCCGGGAAAGATTCTCCCGATAGGTGAAATTGAACGCGGCGTCGCGGGCCACGGCGATGCGCAGCGTCCCGGGGGCCGCTGACGCTTCCGCCGGCGCCTCCGCCGCCGCGACGCACACCGCCTCCAGCAACGCCGGAAGATCGAGACAACGCGTCACCAGGTCGGCCGCGCGGTCGATCCAGCGTTCCATCTCCTGTCCGGCAGCCAGGGTCAGCCCCAGGTGCCGCGAAGGGATCTCCAGATCCGGAACCTTGGGAAGCCAGCCGAAACAGCGCAGCCCCGCGTCTTCACAGGCCTGGGCCAGAAAGCGGAAATGATTTTCCGAAGAAACCTGGTTGAAGACCACACCGGTCAGGCGGAGTCCGGGCAGGAAGGTCTTCATCCCGTGCAGCTGCGCCGCCACGGTATAGGCCATCGAGCGGGCGCCTACCACGAGGACGACAGGGATGTCGAGCAGCCGGGCGATGGCGGCACTGCTGCCGGCCATCCGGTCGTAGCCGTCGAAAAGGCCCATCACGCCCTCGACCACGCACGCATCCGCATCCGCCCCGTAGCGGGCGTACAGGTCGCGGACGTGCCGCTCCGAAGCCAGCCACGTGTCGAGATTCACCGATTCCCGGCCCGCCGCCAGGGCGTGGAACCGGGTATCGATGTAATCAGGCCCGCATTTAAACGGTTGGACCTGCAGGCCTTGCCGCTGCAAGGCCCGCAGGATCCCCATCGTGAAAGTGGTCTTGCCACTTCCGGAATGCAAGGCGCCGATGAGCAGTTGCGGTTTCATCGGACACAAAGTTAGCAAATCTTATTCGGTCTCCATCGCACGGATGATGTCGAAGCAGAAGCCCTTGGAGAGCTCCACGCCCTTCTCCACCGCACCGGTCTTGCAGTCGTAGATGTAGATGGTCGGATAGGTCGCCTCGGCCTCGCCTTCCACCTCACCGCCGACACCGATATAGGCCTTGCCGTTGACCACGACGCTGCGCTGCGAGAAGCGGCCGCCGCAGTACTGCAGGTCCGTACCGTTGTATTTCACGCGGGAACGCGAACCGTCGGTCAGGTTGATGATGGAATAGAAGTGGCTCTTGCTGTCGATCTTCGTGCCGAGCGATTCGTCGCGGGAATAGCTGAGCGCCTTGCCGTCGCCCAGATACTGGACGGTCAGCAGCTTGCCTTCCGGATTGGGGAAACCGTTCCAGGAAGGATCGAAGGTCTTGGAACCCACGGGGATGCGGCGAAGGACACCCACTTCCTGATCGTTCACCGTAATCATACCGGCCACATACAGATTGCCGGCTTCGTCGTACATGATCATGCTCTGCATCAGCTCACCATAGGCGCTGCCTGCCGTCTCTTCCATCACGCTGGCCGGAACGGCCGTGTCGGATTCCACCTTCATCGTCGCGGGATCGATGACGGCGATGTGCGTCACCGAACCGGCGGCATCGACCATACCTTCGGCCGCCTTGGTCAAATAGAAATAATACAACTTCTTGTCACTCTTGCGGTAAGTCAGCAGACCCGCCGTGGAGAACGAGGAATAGCCTTCGGGAAGGCTGATGTCGAAGGTGCCTTCGGACTGGACGGCCATGTTCGACTCGGAGAGTTTGGACCAGATGATCTTGGTCGCCTTGGCGGCCGTACCCACGATGACGAGCGTGGTGCTGTCGCCGATCCACGCGTGCGTGTATTTGCGGGCGGCATAGACATTGTCCTTGAACGGGACCTCGGCATCCTCGACGATGCTTTCCTCACCGGCTGCGTTGCGCTCGATGTGGAACTTCACGAAACCGCCCGTAGCACGCTGCGGCACCTGGTAGTAGTACTTGCCGCGGGTGATGCTTTCCAGGGTATAATCTTCCGTAATGTCGATGCCTTTTCCGGTGAATTCCACGCGCGGCTGGTCGGCCGTCAACGCAGAGACGCTGCGCACATACGTACCGTTCTTGTTTTTCGACATACCGCCGTGCTTGACGGCGCAGACGAAGAGGTCGAAGTTATAGTCCTTCAGGACGACCGGCTCCGGTTCGGGTTCCGGTACAGGTTCGTGGCAGCTGACTGCCATCACCATCGAGACCAGCGCAAGCGCCAGGATCACGAAGCATTTTTTCATTTCTTTCATATCTTTTGTAGGATGTGTTTATGAATAATTAAAGGAATAATCTGAATTTGAGGAAGAACGCCCGTCCGGGCTTCTGCAGCCTGTAGTTGTCGAAAGCCAGGGCATCCAGCAGGTTGGTGCACTCGAGCGAGACATTGTACCGCCCTTCGTGCCAGGAGTACAGCAGCGAGGCATTGGTCAGATGCTGCGTAGGGACCTTCGATTTCGTGCTCGCCGAGCCGAAGGCCTCCCAGGTCAGGTAGAACCAGTGCACCCACTGGTAGTCGGCCGTCAGCCGCAGGCGGCTTCCGGTCAGGACCACATTGGAGAAGGTGTAGGATACTTCCGTATTGGCGTATGCCCAGGGCCGGTTCGGCGTCCGGTTCCGGTAGGTCACCGACAGGTCGCCCGACTGGGTGTACTTCCGCATGTCGCGGCTGTCGTCGTAGCTGGCGTTGGCGGCGATGTGCAGTTTGCAGGCCCAGTCGTAGCGGATCTCTCCGTCCACGCCCTTGATGTGGACGGCATCCACGTTGACATACTGCATCATGCTTTCCGTCTCCATCACGGTGGCCCGGATGTAATTGTCCACGAGCCGCACGAAGCCGTTCGTCTCATAGGAGATCGTGTGGCCTCCGCCCAGGTCGAAGGTACCGAACAGGCCCAGGTTGAAATTGTCGCTGATCTCGGGCTTCAGAGCTACATTGGCGTAGATCGTCGAGCCGTTGCCGAGCAACTCGCGCGAGATCGGAAGCCGGACGCTGTGCTCATAGGAGCCCTTGACCGCCAGTTCCTCGAAAAGGAGATAGCGGGAGCCGGCACCATAGCCCAGGTAGTTCTGCGTATCCGAACCTTTCACTTTATCGGCCCCGGTCGTCGAAGGCAGTTCATTCTGGCCGATCTTCAGATGGTTGACGAAGTCTTTGACGAAGAAGGCGTTATTGAGACGGCCCGACAGCAGCGACTGGTCGTACGAGAGGGCGATGACATGCTTGGCCAGCACATCGTCGGTCGGCTCGAAGTCCGGGTCCCAGGCGTCGGTCTGCTTGTTGCCCGTACGGTTCAACTGGTAGTTCAGGGCCAGGTCGTGTCCATCGGCGATCCGGTAGCTCAGGTTGGTACGGGCCACCGTCATCGGACGCTGGTAATGACGCCAGGTCTTGCCGCGCCGCCGGATCTCGCTGTATCCGCCATCGATATAGGATCCGTCCCAGTAATACCGGCGGTACGTGGTATCGACGGTTTGGGAATGGTCCCAGGTCTGGGAGACGGAGGCATGCAGCCGCATCCCTTCCGTCAGGAAATCCGCCTTTTCGTAGCGTGCGGCCACGTTGTACGAGAGCGTGTGACGCTCCGCCATACCAATGACGTGGTCCTGCGTGGCGCCCGTCTGGACGTCCTTGTCGATCTTGGATACGGAGGCCGATACGAAGAAAGCATCGGTCCAGCTGCGGTCCTGCACCCCGGCTTCCAGCTGGCCGAACAGCGAGAGATAGTCGTCGTGGAAACGCGGCAGGTCCTTGATCACGAAAGCGGTCCGGTCTTCGTTGCGCACTTTCACGTCGCGCATCAGGTAGTCGTTCTTCGAATAGTTCGCGCTCAGGACAGGTTTGAAGACCAGTCCGGTCTTCTTGCCGGTATACTGGGCGTTGAAGTCGGCCTTGTGGGTATGGAAGGAGCCGATGCCGTAGGAAAAATCGAGATAGTTGCGGGCGCGGCTGCTCGTGATGATGTTCACGGCGCCGCCCAGCGCGTCGCTGCCGAAGCTGGCGGGAATCACGCCTTTGTAGATTTCCACGCGGTCGATGATGTTCACGGGCAGGTTGGCCAGCGTCATGCCGGTTCCCTTGGCGTCGAGCGGCATCCCGTCGAGGAAATAGCGGATGGAGTTGCCGCTCATCCCGTTGATCGACAGGTCGAACTCACTGCCGACCCCGCCCTCCTCGCGGATCCGGATGCCGGCCGTCCGGTCGATGGCCTGGGTCAGCGACTGGAGCGTGCTGGCCTGCAGACGGATATTGAGGGCGCCCACAGCAAAAGCCCCTTCACGAAGCCGCTGCTCCCGGCTCTTGGCCGTGACCGTGGCATTGTGCAGCTGCAAGGTATCGCCCAGCGTACCGCGCACCGCGAGGCTGTCCTGCGCCAGGAGCGGAACACTGCATCCCAAAAGGGAAAGCCCTAACAAGCAAAATAATTTGAATCGCATCAAATCCCGAAGCTTTTATTACCCGAAAGCTTCAAAAAACAACGATTCCGGCAGGTCTTCTGGCTTGTCCCCTCCACGGCGTCTTCCCGTCCCGAAGGACAGTGACTCTGGATGGCCGTGGTTGAAAGCGGGACTTACAGCAGCGGTGTCTGCTCCGGTCTTGCACCGGATTCCCTATTCTTCCCCACCCCCGGCAGGAGGTGGCGGACACCGAAATCGCGCGCAAAGATAGACAAAAAACCGGAAACAGCAAGAACTATCCCGAATCGGATCACTGCTGCCTGCGGTACTGGGCAGGGGTCACACCGGTGTGGGACTTGAAGAACTTTGTGAACGTGGGCTGGTCGGTGAAATGGAGGTGCGCGATGATCTGCTTGATGGACAGGTCGGTGAACTTGAGCAGGTTTCTGGCTTCCATGATGACGAACGAATCAATCCATTCCGGCACCGTGCGGCCGCTCGCCTCCTTGATCAGCTTGGAGAAGTACTTCGGGCTGATGCAGAGTTTCTCGGCATAGAAAGCGACGTTCCGCTCCTCCTTGTAAGATTCGGTCAGCAGGTTGATGAACTGATTGAGGACATCATCGGCCCGCGTCGCCCGCGTCACCTGGCCTTTGGTAGCTTCCAGCTGTTCGCGGAAAACGCCTTCTGAGAAATAGAACAGGGACGACAGCACCGATCCGATGCAGGCGCGCATATTCGGGACGCGGGTGTTGATCAGATGGGCGATCAGATCGAAGTATCTGGGCGTAAGGAGCTTCCCTTCCATCGACAATTTGATCAGAGGGCTGTCGAGCAAAGAAGCACCTTCCGAGAAGAGCCGGGTCAGGTCGATATGGAGCGTCGAAAGATACTCGCGGGTGGCGCAAAGTGCAAGGCCGCGGAAGTCGTCTTTGTTTTCCATTTCCACGTCAAGGATCTGGACGAGGTAACCGGGATAGAGCATCACGACCTGGTCTTCTTCCAGAACATACTGCTTCATATTGATATTCAGACGAATCTTGCCGTTCAGGCAGAAAAAGGCCAGATAGATGCCGAGGCGGGCGGGTTTCAGAAACTTCGACATAGCGCTGTCATAGCGCAGTTCCGTCATGCAGAAATCCTCGCCGAGCGTCCACTGCCGGCAGTTCGCGAGCCTTTCCTTGATTTGCTTCAGGCCTATGATTGAAAAAGAATTGTCCATATTACGATTTGCATCAAAGTTATCATTTTTCGACCTTTTGACAAAAAAAACTTCAAAAAAATGATTATATTTGCAAAATGAAGCGTGAATTTTCAACCAAAACACAATAAACACCGAAATATTATGGCAGTTAAAGGTACTATCGTCGTTGACACGGAGAAGTGCAAGGGATGCAACGTCTGCGTGGTCAACTGTCCATTCGGGGTCATTGCGCTCGCCCACGAGGTGAACAGCAAGGGCTACAACTATCTCCACATGGTCGAACCGGACAAGTGCACCGGCTGCGCCAGCTGCGCCACCGTCTGTCCCGATTCCGTCATCACAGTCTATCGAGTTAAAATCTAAACAAGCGAAAATATGGCAGACAAAGTATTGATGAAGGGTAACGAAGCCATTGCCTACGCGGCCATCAACTGCGGCGCGGACGGCTATTTCGGCTACCCGATCACTCCGCAGTCAGAAGTGATGGAGACCCTGATGAAGGAGAAGCCCTGGGAGACCACCGGCATGGTCGTCCTCCAGGCCGAGAGTGAAACAGCCTCCATCAACATGGTTTACGGCGGCGCCGGATGCGGCAAGAAAGTCATGACCTCCTCCTCCAGCCCGGGCATCAGCCTGATGTGCGAGGGGCTCACCTACCTGGCCGGCAGCGAGCTGCCCTGCCTCGTGGTCAACGTCATGCGCGGCGGCCCGGGCCTGGGCACCATCCAGCCCAGCCAGGGCGACTACTTCCAGGCCACCAAGGGCGGCGGCCACGGCGACTACCGGCTCATCGTGCTGGCGCCCGCTTCCGTCCAGGATATGTATGATTTCGTGGACCTGGCTTTCGAGCTGGCGTTCAAGTACCGCAACCCGGCCATGATCCTGGCCGACGGCGTCATCGGACAGATGATGGAGAAAGTGGAATTCCGTCCGTCCAAGCCGCGTCGCACCGACGAGGAAGTCCGCGCCCTCTGCGACTCCTGGGCCACCCTGGGCAAACCCAAGACCCGCGAGCGCAACATCATCACCTCCCTGGCCCTCGATCCGGTGGTGATGGAAAACTTCAACATCAAGCTCCAGAAGAAATATGCGGACATCGAAGCGAACGAAGTCCGCTACAGCACCTACAAGACGGAAGACGCCGAGCATCTGATCGTGGCCTTCGGCTGCATGTCCCGCATCTGCGAGAACGTGGTGGACATGGCCCGCGAGAACGGCATCAAGCTCGGTCTGCTGCGCCCGATCACCCTCTTCCCGTTCCCGAAGAAGGAAATCGATGCCCTCGTACCCCAGCTCAAGAGCATCATGTCGGTCGAGCTCAACTCCGGCCAGATGGTCGAAGACGTCCGCCTCGTGGCCAACGGCCGCGTGCCGGTCGGTTTCTACGGCCGCCAGGGCGGCGTGGTTCCCAACCCCGACGAAATCTATGAAGCTTTCCTCAAATTCATCAAATAATCAGGACTATGGACATCAATGACATCATCAAGCCCGAAAACAAAGTTTACGGCAAATCGTCGGTTCTGACCGACAACATCATGCACTATTGTCCTGGTTGCTCCCACGGCGTGGTCCACAAACTCGTGGCCCAGGTCATCGAGGAGATGGACATTCAGGACAAGACGATCGGCGTCAGCCCGGTAGGCTGCTCCGTGTTCGCCTACAACTATCTGGACATCGACTGGCAGGAAGCCGCCCACGGCCGTGCTCCGGCCCTGGCCACGGCCATCAAGCGCCTCAACCCCGATAAATACGTATTCACCTATCAGGGCGACGGCGACCTTGCCTCCATCGGTACCGCCGAAACGATGCACGCCTGCAACCGCGGCGAGAACATCGTGATCATCTTCATCAACAACGCCATCTACGGTATGACCGGCGGCCAGATGGCCCCGACCACCCTGCTGGGCCAGGTCACGGCCACCACGCCGTACGGCCGCAAGGCCGAGCTCAACGGCTATCCCCTCAAGATCACCGAACTCCTCGCCCAGCTCGAAGGCACCTGCTACGTCACGCGCCAGAGCGTCCAGAACCCGGCCGCCGTCCGCAAGACCAAGGCTGCCATCCGCAAGGCGTTCGAAAACTCGATGATGAAGAAGGGCACCTCGTTCGTGGAGGTGGTCAGCACCTGCAACTCCGGCTGGAAGATTCCGCCGGTGGAAGCCAACAAGTGGATGGAAGAGAACATGTTCCCGTTCTACCCGCTGGGTGACATGAAAGACAGATAAAAACCAGAGACAAACATGAAAGAAGAAATCATCATAGCAGGATTCGGAGGACAGGGCGTCCTCTCGATGGGCAAGATCCTCGCCTACGGCGGCATCATGCAGGACCAGGAAGTCTCCTGGCTTCCTTCCTACGGCCCGGAAATGCGCGGCGGTACCTGCAACGTCAGCGTGGTGCTGAGCGACAACAAGATCAGCTCCCCCGTGCTGAGCCGCTTCGACACGGCCATCATCCTCAACCAGCAGTCGATGGACAAGTTCGAGAACCAGGTCAAACCGGGCGGACTGCTCCTCTACGACACCAACGGCATCACCCGCCATCCCGAGCGGACCGACATCACCATCTGCCGCATCGACGCAGTGGAGGAAGCCGCCAAGATGGGCAATGCCAAAGCCTACAACATGGTGGTACTGGGTGCCTTCCTGAAGATGAAACCCATCGTCACGATGGAGAACGTCCTCAAAGGCCTCAAGAAATCCCTGCCGCCGCGCCGGCACAATCTCATTCCGATGAATGAGAAAGCCATCACGGCCGGTATGGATGCCGTCGTAAAAGTCAGATAGGTCTGCTACAGACTGCCTACCGTAACGGTAGTTTCACCCTGGGAAGGTTTTCGCACGAAGACCTTCCCATTTTCATTGCCCTCGAACACTTCGACGCCGTTGTATTTGACGGAAGTGATCTGGACCATCCAGCTGTTGCCGCCGGCCTGGCCGGCCTGGGCCTCGTGGTAGGTGTAGGACACATTCAACGAGTCGATGCTGCTCCCCTTATAAATATAGGTCGTGTATTCCGGCTCGACGGTACGGCCCCACAGATAGGTCGAAAAGCCGTAGAGGCCCGAATCATAATCCTTGCAGAGGGCATTGCAGTTGTCGTTGTAAACGTAGAATACGCGCCCGTCGCTGTGGGCTTCCGTGGTGGCACGGGTGATGGCCGACTCCCGGGTGGTGAGCTCCACCTTCTGCGGGAAAGCCAGCGGCCAGGAGTGCCGCTCATCCAGATCGACCAGATCATTCCCATCCTCATCGACGAAAAAGAACTGAAGTCCCTGCGCCGAGGTATAGAAAGAAACGCCTGCAGGAATACCCTTCTCTCCGGCAGGACCTAAATCGCCCATGCAAGCGGAGACCACGCTGGAAAGGACGCCCAGCGTCAGGAACAGAACAAGCAACTTTTTCATAAATCAGCAGTGTTTTACAAACCAAATGCAATTATACGCAAAAATTGCGTCTGCTGGAACTTCTTTTTCTGCCGCGCCTCTACTCGTGGGTTGCGAAACGCTGCTGCGCCAGAGCCTCGAAGCGGGTCCCGGTGCGGCCGTAATTGGCGTAGGGATAGATCGAGATGCCGCCGCGCGGGGTAAAGAACCCCGTCACTTCGATGTATTTGGGATCCATCAGCCGGATGAGGTCCTTCATGATCGTGTTGACGGTATCCTCGTGGAAGCCACCGTGGTTGCGGAAGCTGCCCAGGTAGAGCTTGAGCGACTTGCTCTCCACCATCTTCCGGTCCGGAATGTAGGAGATGCGGATCTCCGCGAAGTCGGGCTGACCGGTAATCGGGCAGATCGTGGTGAATTCAGGGCAGTTGAAACGCACCCAGTAATCCATCTCGGGATGCTTGTTGACGAAGGTTTCCAGCACTTGCGGCGCATAATCGAAATGATAGGGTGTCTCGTGACCCAGGGCGCTGAGGCCTTCTTTCTTTCTGTCGGATTCCATTATTTCTCTTTGTCGATAAACGGGTTGTAGGATACGTTGTAGTCGTAGGTGTCGAGCCCCTCCGCCTTCTTGAGCCGGCGTGCGAGGGACGATGTCACCGGAAGGATCAACACCTCGTAAAGGGTCTTGACCGTGACCTGGGTCAGGATGATGGAAGCGATGGCGCCGACCGGCATCACGCCCAGGAAAGCCAGCGGATAGAAGACCACCGAATCGCAGAGTTCGCCCACGATCGTGGAGAGGATGGCACGCCAGCCGAAACCGCGGCCTTTCTGCAGGACCTTCATACGCGACATCACCCAGGCATTCATATGGGAGCCGAAGATGAAGGCCAGCAGCGAAGCACAGGTCGTCCGGGGAACCAGGCCGAAGAGCTTGTTGAAACTGGCGGCGACTTCCTGGTTTTCCGGATAGATCGGCTTAGGAAGCCAGCTCACAAGCTGGGCGGCGACAGCCACGAAAGCACTCAGGACGAATCCCATCCAGATGACGTGCATCGCCTTGCGGTAGCCATAGACCTCGGTCAGCAGGTCGTTGATGATGTAGGAGATGGGAAAGATAATCACAGCCCCGGAGAGCTGCAGCGGGAGCTTGCCGACTTGCCAGAGTCGCGGTACGAAGAGATTGGAAGTGACCAGGCACACACAGAACGCCACTGCCAGCCACACATAGACCATTGACGGGGCTTCCCGTCTTTCTTTTTGATTTTCAGACATTTTCACTTGTTTTTATAGTGGTTCCAAGCACACTTGCGACGGGATAGCCCCGTTACTCGGCGGCAAAGATAAGACAAAAATTGTAATTTTGACGGTCCGTCTTGCAACAAAGCGCTGCGGCCGTCGTTATATAGACAGAATGACCCGAAAGGAAATCACCGATTTTTACCAGGCGCACAGCCGCCGGCTCTACAACATGAGCTGCCGCATCCTCCTCAATCCGGAGGACGCGGAAGAGGTGATGCAGGACACGATCCTCAAGTTCGTAACCCTGCCCTTCCGACCGATGGCGCAGGAACAGGTATCAGCGTGGCTCTCGCGCACCTGCATCCGGGCCTCGATCGACCGGCTTAGGAAACGCAAGCGCGAGGCCCTGTTCCTGGAAGAATACGGAAGGGAGGCAGGATCGGAGCAGGAGGACGAGATTCCTGCCGAAGCTTCCGCCGCGAAGATCCTTTCGGCGATGCAGCGCCTGCCGGACCCCTACCGGCTCGTCGTAACCCTTGTCCTGGCCGAAGGGCTGGACTACCAGGAGATAGCCTCCTACACCGGCCTGAAGGAAACGACCCTGCGGTCGCATTTCCTCCGGGGAAAACAAAAACTCATTGCACTGCTGAAAGAAGATGGAGAACCGTTTTGACATACTCGAACTGCCGGAAGGACACGAGATCCGTTTTGAGGAACGACTCGAGCGCCGGCTGACGCGGAACCGGCGGCGCGCACGGATCCTGCGCTGGACGGCCGCGGCGGCGGTCCTCGCCCTTGTGGTCCTGCTCCAGCTCCCGGGCGGCCGTTCCGCCGTCCGCCGGGCCCACAGTCCGGAAGGCGTCTACAGCGCCTATCTCGAAGAGGTGGGCAAACTCTACGAACTGCTGGCCGACAACTCCGAAGATCAGGATGTGGACTGGGAGAGCCTGCTCCAGGAACTCACCGACGAGAACATCCCGCTCTACGACCAGCTGCCGGAAGAGATGTCCCGCCGGGAGAAGATGGCCATCCTCAAACGCCATTACGGCGGCATCCTCCACGAAGCCGACCAACTGAAAGAACTGAACAAAAACAAACAATAATCATACACTGCCATGAAAAAGATCATCCTGCTCTTCGCGGCTCTTGCCGCAACCGTAACCTGCGCTTTCGCCGGCTCGGAATCCGCAGCCAGCCTCTCCAAGACGCACTACAACTACCGGGACTTCTCGATGCTCTCGATTTCAAGCGCCTTCCACGTGGAACTGACCTTCGCCGACACCTACTCGGTCGACGTCGAAGTGCCGGATTTCCTGGAGCCTTACCTGAAGGTGACCTGCCTGGCCGGCAAGCTCCGCATCGGCCTGGCCAACGTCCCCAGGGATATCCAGCGGAAACTCAACAACCAGCACGACCAGCTGCACGCCTGGGTCAGTATGCCCAGCCTAAGCGCCCTGAGCATGTCGGGTGCCACCCGCCTGTCGACGACCGGCGTCCCGGCCCTCGCCCGCAACCAATCGCTCTCCATTGAAATGAGCGGCGCGAGCGTCCTCGAGAATCTGGAAGCCGCCAGCAACGATCGGATGACCATCGACTTGAGCGGCGCTTCCAAGGCCACCCTGAAAGCAGACTTCCCCGTGCTTGACATCGAACTGTCGGGCGCCAGCAAGCTCAAGCTCACAGGCGATGCCGAAAAGATGGCCGTCGACTGCTCCGGCGCATCCAACTGCCAGTTCACGGGCGACTACCAGAGCCTGCGCTCCGAGATTTCCGGATCCTCCAGGATGGATGTCTCCGGTGATGTCCGCACGATTGTGATCGATTGCTCCGGCTCGTCCAAGGCTGAAATCGACGGCGTCGTCGAAAAAGCGGAAGTCGAGCTCTCGGGCGTCTCGAAAGCGACGCTCTCCGTCAAGGAACGGCTGGACTACGAACTTTCGGGTGTATCCACCCTCCGTTTCCGCGATTTGGGCGCCTCCGTCCGCGGCGAAATCAGCCGGGGTTCAAAAATCGAATACATGAAGTAACAACGTAACGTTTTCTGCTTACCTTTGTGCCTTGTTACGATGGCACATTTAGGAGAAATCATATCTTTGCTCGTCGCGGTCAGTTGGACCGCGACGGCTCTTTTTGCCGACGAGGCCAGCCACAGACTCGGCTCCCTGACGGTCAATGTCATCCGTCTGGTCCTGGGTTCGGTCTTTTTAGCACTGATCCTGTGGTTCACCATTGGAGCGCCCTATCCGCGTTACGCGGACGGGGCGGCCTGGTTCTGGCTGGCGCTTTCCGCGCTGGTGGGCTACGTCTTCGGCGACTACTGCCTGTTCAATTCCTATCTGGTCATCGGGGCCCGTTTCGGCCAGCTGTTCATGACGCTCGCCCCGCCGATGGCCGCCATCGCCGGCTGGCTCATGCTGGGCGAGACGCTCTCGTGGCGCTCGCTGCTGGCTATGGCCGTGACCATCAGCGGTATAGCCATCTCCATCCTGAGCAAGGGACAGGGACAGAAAGTCCATTTCACCCTCCCGATCAAAGGCTTTTTGCTGGGCTTGGGAGCCGGTGCCGGCCAGGGCGTCGGCCTGGTACTGAGCAAGGTCGGCATGCAGCACTACGAAGCGGCGCTGCCCGCCGACGTCCCCGCCATGATGGATACGATGATGCCTTTCGCAGCGACCATGATCCGGGCGGTCGTGGGCGGACTGGGTTTCGTCCTCATCCTGCTCCTGCAGCGGCAGGGAAAGAACTTCGTGACCGTCACGCGGAACGACCCCAAAGGCGTCCGTTTCGCCGTGCTGACGACCCTCTTCGGCCCCGTCATCGGCGTTTCCCTTTCCCTGATGGCCGTCCAGTATGCGCGGGCCGGCATCGCCTCCACGCTGATGGCGCTGACCCCCGTGCTGATCATCCTCCCCTACGCGCTGATCCACAAACAACGGGTCAAGCCGAAGGAGCTCCTCGGCGTCGCCGTTTCGATGATCGGCGTAGCGATGTTCTTCCTGCTTTAGTTTAGCTGCGGCAGATGACCGAACCACTGGCCTGATGCGTGGCCAGGATGAGGACTTCGGCGATCTGCACGTGTGCGGGAGCGCTCGCGGCGTAGAGCGCCACGTCGGCGATGTCGTCGCCCGACAGCGGCTGGATTCCCTGATAGACCTTGGCGGCCCGTTCGGTGTCGCCGTGGAAACGGACGTTGCTGAAGTTTGTCTCCACGAGGCCGGGCTTGAGCGTGGTCACGCGGACCGGTGTGTGCGACAGATCGATGCGCAGACCGTCGGAGAGGATCTTCACGGCCGCCTTCGTGGCACAGTACACGGCGCCGCCGGCATACGCCGCGTCGCCCGCCACGGAACCGATATTGATGACGTGGCCTTTCATCCGCTCCACCATTCCGGGCACGATGAGTCGGGTCATATAGAGCAGGCCCTTGACGTTGGTGTCGATCATGGTCTCCCAGTCGGTGAAATCGCCGGCATACTCGGGTTCCAGGCCGAGCGCCAGGCCGGCGTTGTTGATCAGCACGTCGATGTCCCGCCAGGATGCCGGAATCGAATCCACCGCACGCTTGACGGCTTCCCGGTCACGCACGTCGAAACAGCAAGGCAACACCTGTACGCCGAAACCCTGCGTCAGTTCATTGGCCATCATGGTAAGTTGTTCGCTGCGGCGGGCCGTAATGATCAGGTCGTATCCCGCACCGGCGAACTTGCGGGCGCAAGCGGCGCCGATTCCACTGGTGGCGCCGGTAATGAGAGCTATCTTTTTCATCGTATCACGTTATTGATTTCAATATCTTACAGAAAAGAACTCCGGGGATATGACCAGCATCAGCCAGCCCCAGTGCAGGTTGTTGCGGTCGCTGGTGCGCTTGAGCCGCTCCATGGTCGATGTCCCTTTCATAAAGGTGTAACCGGCCTGCAGGCTGACATCCGGCAGGATCTGCCAGGCGGTTTCCAACTCCAGCTCGTGGCCCAGGATGAGACTTACATCCTCGACTTTGACACTGGTGGCCAGCAGGTGGTACTTCGCTTTGAACGACAGCGGATCGATCGGCTTCCACTGCGCGCCCAGATGGAAATCCTGAAGGCCCGGGGTATTGCCGCCGTAATAGGTCGTCACATAGAAGAAATCCATGGCACCGTAAAACTTGTGGTGGGAACCGAAAATCGGGTTGAAACCGTGGACCGAAGTCTTCTGGATTAGACCGATCGACCCCGCCATAGGCACGAAGAAATCCTCGTCGCCGCTCATATGGAAGTAACCGGAGTTGAGCTGCCAGCGCGGATTGATATTCCAGAGCGCTTCAAGACTGGTCATCCACGCCCGGATGGACATTCCCCATTCATCCCGGCCGGACTGCCGGTAATAGGAGGCCTGGACACTCAGATTCCGGGGATGCCAGTCCAGGAAAGTGCCGTAAAGCTGCTGATAGAAAGTGATATTCTCCTCCGGACTCGGGAGGTGCTGCATACCGACATTCATAAAAATCAGCGAACCGCCCAGCTGCGGGATCGGGTCGAAATGATACCAGGCCGTCTGCATCGACTTGTAGGGCTGGCCGCCGTCCTTGTAGAAAGTGCCGCCGTTGGTATTCTCGCTGTTCTGGTTGAAGGCCGCCAGCAGATGGAGTTTGTGCTTGCCGATCTCGAATCCGGTCTTGAGCACATCGTGCTTGATGGGCGCCATCGCCCAGTCGTCGGCGCCGATGATACGCAGGTCGTCATAGAAAAGTTTCTGCCGGCCAACCTGGGCAAAGAAACCGATGCGGCTGCGCAGGGCCACCCAGCCCTCATCCAGACTGAAACTGCCTCCGCCCGCAGCGCCCCAGACGCCGGAATGCCTGGGGGAAATCTTCACTTCCAAGCCTTTGTACTGGTAATGGAAACGGAGCGTCGTGCTGCTCATCAGAAAGTAAGCGTGGTCCACACCGTTGTCATCCTCATCCGGCAACGCACCGTCACGGATCTCGCCGCGCGACCAGTGCTGGCCGGATACGGTGAAGGAGTGGGGTTTCGCCGGCACGGAATCGTTCTGCGCGGAAGCGGTCGCCGCTGCCAGCAGCAAGGCCAGGATGGAGAGCGCTTTTTTCATAGGGAAAAGTGTCTGGGTTACTCGTCGAAAGTCAGGAAACGGACCTGTCCCAGGGTAATCATCGCGGGATCGTCAATGTCACAGGCGCGTTTATGGAAGAAAAAGACCGCGTCGTCCACCACGATGTCGTGGATCGCAGAAAGCGGCCCTTTGGCGCGGATGGCCGTTTCGCAGCCCCGACAGACGATCCGGGACATCCGGATGTCCGTGAACTCCGGCAGGAAGTTCCGCGTCGCGGCAGGCTGGTTGCTGTCGAAACCGGCCGGACGGTCGGCGTAATCGGTCTGGAACACGATGGCCTCCCCCCGGATATCCGTCATATAGATATCGCTGATGACGATATGCTTCGTGGTGCCGCCCCGCTCGGGCGCGCTCTTGAAACGCAGGCCGGTGTCCGTCCCGGAGAAAGTATTGTGCCGCACGTAAATGTTCTCCGCCCCGGCTGAAAACTCCGAGCCGATGACAAAACCGCCGTGGGCGTGGAATACCGTATTATGCTCGATCAGAATGTCTTTGCAGGGACCTTTCTCCAGGCTGCCGGCGCCCGCACCCGCTTTGAGGCAGATGCCGTCGTCCCCCACGTCCACGGTGCAGCACGTCACGACGACCCGCTGGCACTGCATGATGTCGATGCCGTCGCCGTTCTGTGCGTTCCAGGGACAGCGTACCGTCACCCCGTCGAACACCACGTCCCGGCAGTACTGCGGGACCAGGTGGAACTTCGGGGAATTCTGCAGCGTCACGCCTTCCACACGGACGCGTTCGCAGTCCGTAAACCGGACCAGATGCGTCCGCATCCGCTCCTGCTCCTGGGAAGTGGCTGCTATGTCGGGGTAATGCTTCAGGCCGAAAGGATACCAGAGGCTGCCGTCGTCCGTGACCGTACCGCCCGTATCAAGATAATCCTTCCACTCCACGTCGCTGACCTTGCTGCGCTTGACCGCACGCCACCATGCGCCGTTCCCGTCGATGATCCCTTCGCCCGAAATGCTGACATCGTGCCGCTTCGAAGCGGAGATGCCGGGCCGGACCTTTCCCTTCTCCAGGAAATCGCGCTTGTCGGGCGACATCAGGATGACGGCCCCGCGCTCCAGATGCAGGTCGATGCAGTCTTTCAGGACGATGGGGCCGGTCAGGAAGATGCCCTCGGGCACGACGAGATGTCCCCCGCCCTGCTTGGACAGGGCCGCTACGGCCTTCCGGAACGCTTCGGTATTCAGCGTCACGCCGTCGGGAACCCCGCCATAGTCAGACAAGGAGACCTGCCGGTCGGGAATCACGACAGCAGCGGGAACGACTTCCTGTGCCGTCAGCCGAAAGGCCGCGGCAAACAGGAAGAGAAGGATGGCAGTTGTCAACCTTTTCATAAGGTACGGGTGGCGAGACTCGAACTCGCACGCCTTTCGGCACCAGATCCTAAGTCTGGCTTGGCTACCAATTACAACACACCCGCAGGATGATTATCGCAAATATACGAATTATTTTTATTTCCTGAGGACAAGCAGGGCCCAGTCGTCGCGGGTGCGGCGGGACACTTCCGTCAAGCCCAGCGGAGCGGCGGCTTCGAGGAGCATCGGGATATCCGCCGTATAGAAACCGCTCAGGAAGATGCAGCCGCCCTGGGGCTTGAGCGAACGGACATACGAGGACAGGTCGGCCAGGAGGATGTTGCGGTTGATGTTGGCCAGCACGTAGTCATACTGGCCGCGGATGAGCACGGAGGCGTCGCCGCATACGGCGATGAGTTTGTGCGGGATGCGGTTCCTCCGCGCATTGGCGATGGTCGAGCGGACGCAGCGCGGATCGATATCCACGGCGTGAACCGGAACGGCGGCGCCGAGCTTGGCTGCAACGATGGCCAGGATGCCGGTGCCGCAGCCCATGTCGAGCAGGGTCTTGCCGCGAAGGGCCTTCCCTTCCGCTAGCAGCTGCTCGATCATCATCGTCGTGGTCTGGTGGTGTCCGCTGCCGAAACTCATCTGGGGGTCGATGACGATGTTGTACCGGGTGCGCGGTAGGTCTTTGTGATAGGTGGCCTTGACCGTTACCTGGTCGCCGACGACGACCGGTTCGAAGTCGCTCTCCCAAGCTGCGTTCCAGTTTTGTTCCTTCACCAGTTCGACGGTGTGGGAAAGGGTGAATTCGCAGCCGGAGAAGCCGCTGAGCAGCGTCTTGAGCATCGGCTCCGAAAACTGTTCTTTCGGTATGAAGGCGTCCAGGTACGGCTCCTCGACGGTAAAGCTGTCAAAGCCCAGGTCGACGATCTCCGCTTCGACGATTTCGGCCCATTCTTCCCGGAACGGCTCGATCTTGATATGTACGGCGATATAGTCCATAAGGCTAAGTTACGCTTTTTTTCGTTACACCGTGCGGCGCCATTTTCAAAGAAAGGCTTTTTTTATTATTTTTAAGATTCGAAAAGCGGGGCGTATTACACACAATCAATTAATACTCAGACAACTACCACCATCCTATGAATAGACGGTCCATCGGGGTCCTGGTACTCAGCCTGCTCTTTGTCTTTTGCGGAAAGGCCGAGGCGCAGAAATTCGTCTTCACGCCGCAGTGGACGGCACAGGCCCAGTTCGCCGGCTACTATGTGGCGCTGGAGAAAGGCTTCTACCGCGACGCCGGCATCGAAGTGGAAATCGTCCACCCGACCCTCACCCAGTCAGCGCTCAACCATATCCGCAGTGGAGAAAGCCAGGCGACGACCCTGCAGCTGTGCGAAGCGATGGTCATCATCGACAGCGGCGTTCCCCTGGTGAACATCCTGCAGACCTCGATGAACAACGCCATGGTCATCGTCTCCCGGAAGGACGAGAGCCCCATCCGCCAGAAAGGCATCCGTGTCGGGACCTGGAGTGCCGGCTTCGACCAGATGGCCGTCTGCCTTTCTTCTATCGAAGGACTTGATTACAAATGGATTCCCATACGGTCCGGCATCAACCTCTTCCTCTCGGGGGCGCTGGACGCCACCCTGACGATGAGCTACAACGAACTCTATCAGCTGATGGAGGCAGGCGTCTCGATCACCGAAAACAACATCTACCGCCTCGCCGACAGCTACAACGTGCAGGAAGACGGCGTCTACATGACCCGCGACTACTATGAACGTCACCAGGATCAGGCTGAACGGTTTGCACAGGCCAGCCGCCGCGGTTGGGAATGGGCTGCCGAACATCCCGAGGAAACCCTCGAGATCGTCATGGACTACGTCCAGAAAAACCATATCGCCACCAACCGCGTCCTGCAGAAACTTATGCTCGAAGAGGTTCTCCGCCAGCAGGTGGACCGCGATTCCGGCCAGCGGGAATTCCGCCTCAGGCCGGACATGGTGGAGATGGCCAACGACATGATGCTCAGGAACCAGCTGATCCTGCGCAAGATTACCTACGATGAACTGATTGACAGGCATACCCGATGAAAAGACTTCTCTTCCTCATCCGCAGGTCGATGCCCGCCAAGCTCACCTTGTGGATCGCACTCCTGAGCAGCCTCGTGCTGCTGGCTTCCCTGGGATTCATGTTCTCCCAGTCCAGGAAATCAGTCCGGCAGGAAGCCCTCAACCGCGCCGAGCAGGTGCTCGACAATACCGTCCAGCGGGTAACCAACGTCCTCGACCGGGTGGAGGTAGCCGCCAACAACATGGACTGGCTGCCGGTCCGGCATCTGAACACGCCCGACTCGATGTTCGTCTATTCCCGCCGTATCCTCGAGAACAATCCGGAACTCAACGGCTGCTCCATCTCCTTCGAGCCTTATTATTTCCCCGGAAAAGGCAAGTATTTCTCAGCCTACAGTCTCAATCAGGACGGAGAGATCCTCACCGAACAAGAAGGCGGCCCGCACTACGAATACTTCACGTTCGACTGGTACCAGATGGCCAAACTGCTCGACGGGCCGTGCTGGACCGAACCGTTCTTCGATTACAATCCCGACGGCTTCTATTCCCAGGAGATGATCGCCTCCTACTGCAAGCCCCTCAAGGATGCGCAAGGGCGCTATATCGGGACCCTTTCGGTCGACCTCCCGCTCGGATGGCTCTCCGAGACCATCTCGGCCGTAAAGCCCTACCCCAACTCCTACAGCATCATGATCGGGCGCGGCGGCACGTTCTTCGTCCACCCCGACTCGACGAAACTGTTCTACCAGACCATCTTCACAGAAACCCTCGAACGGGAAAACCCTGACCGCACCGCGCTCGGCAAGGCGATGCAGGCCGGCGAGGAAGGGATGAAACAGATGGTCATCGACGGCCAGAACTGCTACGTTTTCTACAAGCCCCTGGGAACGACCAACTGGAGCATGGGGCTCGTCTGCCCGGAAAAAGACATCCTCAGCGGATACAAACGCCTGCAGCAAGCCGTCCTGATCATCGTCGTCCTCGGCCTGCTGCTGATGCTCGACCTGATCAGCCGGGTCATCCGCAACGAACTCGAGCCGCTGAGCGAACTCAACCGCCAGGCCAAGACCATCGCCGCCGGCCATTTCCAGGAAGAACTCGTCGACGAGGGGCGCATCGACGAAATCGGGCAGCTCAACCGCTCGTTCGCCGGCATGCAGCACTCCCTGATCAAGTACATCGACGAGCTCAAGCAGACCACGGCCCAGAAGGCCTCCATCGAGCACGAACTCAAGGTGGCCAGCGACATCCAGATGACCATGGTCCCCCGCAAGTTCCCCGCCTTCCCCGAACGGGACGACATCGACCTGTTCGCTGCGATGGTTCCGGCCAAGGAAGTGGGCGGAGACCTCTACGATTACTTCATCCTGGACGAACAGCTCTACTTCTGCATCGGCGACGTCAGCGGCAAGGGAATCCCGGCGAGCCTGCTGATGGCCGTGACCCGCAATCTGTTCCGGATCATCGCCCAGCAGGGCCACACCCCGGAGAGTATCGCGATGCAGATCAATTCCGTCCTGTCGCGGGACAATGAGCAGGGTATGTTCGTCACGATGTTCATCGGGCAGATCGACCTGAAGGACGGCGTCCTGCGCTACTGCAACTGCGGGCACAATCCGCCCGTGATCGTCCGCAAGGACGGAAAGGCCGAATTCATCCCGGTCAAGTACACCAACCGCCCGCTGGGCGTCTGGGAGGAAGGCGGATTCCAGGGCGAGACCCTGGGCTGCATCCGGGGCGAACTGCTGCTCTGCTACACCGACGGCCTCAACGAAGCCGAGAACATGAAGCAGGAACTGCTGGGCAACGACACGGTGATTCGCTTGATGACGGAATGTGCCCGGATGTCGGCGGAAGAAGTCATCCAGAAGCTGGAACTGGAAGTCGAACGGCACCGCGCGGGTGCGATTCCAAACGACGACCTGACGCTGTTATGCCTCCGTCTCAGGAAGGCATAACAGCGTCAGGTCAGCCAGCAGCGCGGATGCGCGCTGAATAAATCAATAAGACTTTGCGATGGCGAGGAAGTCGTCGGCTTTGAGAGAAGCGCCGCCGATCAGGCCGCCGTCGATGTCAGGGCAGGCGAAGAGCTCCTGGGCGTTGGAAGGCTTGCAGCTTCCGCCGTAGAGGATCGTCGTATCCTGCGCCACTTTCTCCCCGAAATGGGTCTCGAGCGTTTCGCGGATGAACGCGTGCATTTCCTGTGCCTGCGCGGCCGTGGCGGTGACACCGGTACCGATGGCCCACACCGGCTCGTAAGCGATGACCACTTTCTTCATCTGCTCGGGCGTCAGGCCGAAGAGCACGGAAGCGATCTGTTCGCTGACCACGTCGAAGTGGTTTCCTTCCTCGCGTTCAGCGAGTTTCTCACCGACGCAGTAGATGACCTTCAGGCCGTTTTCAAAGGCCAGGGCAATCTTCGTGATGAGTTTTTCAGCGGTTTCGCCATAATATTCGCGACGCTCGGAGTGGCCGAGGATCGTATAGGCGCAGCCGGCGTCCTTGAGCATGGAAGCGGCCACTTCGCCTGTGAAGGCACCTTTCGGCTGGTCGGCGCAGTTCTGGGCGGAGAGGGCCACGGGGCTACCTTCCAGAACCTTGGCGACCGAGGTCAGGTGGGTGAACGGCGGGGCGACGATGAGCGAAACGCCCTGCGGTACTTCATTTACTTTGGCGACGATGGCTTTTGCCAGTTCAACTCCTTCGGCGATGGAGGTATTCATCTTCCAGTTGCCAGCTACGATTTTCTTTCTCATTGGGATGGTTTTAATACAACGTGCAAATATAGAAAAAAGTTGTATTTTTGCGGCACCTAAAACGAAAGACTTATGCATTTCAGCTTCAAGGAAATCATCAGCGCCTTCATCGTGCTGTTCGCCATCATCGACATCACCGGCTCGCTGCCGATCGTCATCGGCCTCAAGGAGAAAGGTGCCAAGATCGTCCCGCTGAAGGTTGCGCTCATCTCGTTCGTCATCCTGGTGGCCTTCCTCTTCGCGGGAGAAGGTCTGCTCTCCCTGTTCGGCGTCGACATCCACTCCTTCGCCGTGGCAGGCGCCATCATCATCTTCATCTACGGCATGGAGATGACCCTCGGCGTGGAAATCATGAAGAACGACGGACCGGCTTCGGCCGCCAACGTCGTCCCCATCATCTTTCCGCTGATCGCCGGCGCCGGCGTACTGACCACCCTCATCTCGATGCGGGCGGAGTATGCCATGGAGAACATCATCGTGGCCATCGCCCTCAACATGGTGGTGGTCTTCTTCGTGCTCAAATACGTCGGTTGGGTCGAGCGGAAGCTCGGCCCAACCGTGATCTATATTCTCCGTAAAATCTTCGGAATCATTCTGTTGGCGATGGCTGTGAAACTCTTCACCGCCAACATCGCAACCATGATCTAACCTTCGTAGCCGTAGCGCTCGTAGAGACGGCGGATGGCGGCGGCCAGGCGGCGGACGCCTTCGCGGATCTTTTCGTCGGATGCGAACGAGAAGTTCAGGCGCATCGTGTTCTTGCCGGAGCCGTCGCTGTGGAAAGCTTCGCCGATGACGAAGGCCACGTTTTCCTTGATGGCCAGGTCGAAGAGCTCACGGGTGTCGAACTGCTCGGGAAGACGGAGGAAGAGGAACAGACCGCCGTCAGGGTTGGTCCAGGTCACGCCATTGGGCATGAATTCTTCAAAGGACGAAACCATCACGTTCTTCTTGCGCTTGTAGAGGGCGCAGGTCTTCTTGAGGTTCACATCGTAGGCACCCGAAGCGAGGTAGTGGGCGGCGACCATCTGGTTGAACACCGGCGTGCAGAGGTCGGACGACTGCTTGGCCACGATGATCCGCTCGATGACGTCGTGCTGGGCGACGATCCAGCCGAGGCGGAAGCCCGGGACGAAGGTCTTGGAGAAGGTTCCCACCATGATCACGCGTTCGGGAGCCATCGAATACATCGACGGGAGGGTCTCCCCTTCGAAACGGATGTTCTTATAAGGTGTATCCTCGACGATGAGCAGGTCGTATTTGCGGGCTACTTCGACCACATATTTGCGCTCTTCCAGGGTCATGGTTTCACCGGAGGGGTTCTGGAAGTCGGGGATGGAATAGATAAACTTGGGCTTCTTACCGGTGGCGCAGAGCACGTTGCAGGCTTCGGCCAGGCCGTTGTTGTGGCGCAGTCCGTAGGGCTGGCCACGGTACGACCAGACCGACTGAAGGGCGGCCAGGTAGGTCGGGAGGCCGCAGACGATCACGTCGCCCGGGTCGATGAAGACGCGGCAGATCAGGTCGAGCGCCTGCTGGGAGGCGGTCGTGATCATGATGTTCTCGACCGGGACATCCAGGTTCTCATCGCGCTTGTAGAGACGGGAAATCTCCTCGCGGAGCGACTTGACGCCGTCCGTGCTGCCATACTGAAGGGCGGCAGCACCTTCTTTGTCGAGCACTTCCTGCATGATGCGCTTGAGGTCTTCGACGGGGAAGGATTCCGGGCTGGGGAAACCGCCGGCAAAGGAGATGATTTCGGGGCGGGTCGCCACGCTGAGAAGGTCGCGGATCTGCGAGCGGCGCATGCTCAGGGCATTTTTTGAAAGAAGAGGGGTTATATCCATAATCTGTTTTGATATTTGTTCGATATTCTATGCAAATATAACAAATCAGAAGCAAATCCAGCAATATTTCATTTATTTTTCATTCGATTTTTTCCTTTGCTATCGTAACGAAAAAAAGCTTATCTTTGAAGGTTATGAACCAGCTCTACCTGATCGACGGCCATTCCTTGATTTTCAGGATGTACTACGCATTCCTGCGCAGGCCCATGATCAACTCGAAAGGCGAGGACACCTCGATCCTGTTCGGCTTTACCAAATACCTGCTGGAGCTGATCGCCCGCGAGCAGCCCACCCACCTGGCCGTGATGTTCGATCCGCCGGGCGGAACCTTCCGCCACACGATCTACCCGGAATACAAGGCCACCCGTACGGCCACGCCGGAACTCGTGAAGGCAGCCCTCGAACCGCTCTCCCGGATCGTCGAAGCCCTCGACATCCCGGTGCTGATGAAGCCCGGCTTCGAAGCCGACGACGTGATCGGCACGCTGGCCCGCCGCTTCGCTTCCGACACCTGCGACGTCTATATGGTCACGCCCGACAAAGACCTGGGCCAGATCGTGGACGACCACATCTACCAGTACAAGCCCGGCAAGGGCGGCGCCGAACGCGAAATCGTGTCGAAAGAGGCCATCTGCGCACAGTACGGCATCGACGACCCGAAACAGATCATCGACATCCTGGCCATCTGGGGCGACACGGCCGACAACGTGAAAGGCGTGGACGGCGTCGGAGAAGTGGGCGCCCGCAAGCTGGTCGCCAAATACGGCAGCCTCGAAGGCATCGAAGCCCATCTGGACGAACTGCCGCCCAAACAGCAGGAAGCGTTCCGCAAGGCGCTCCCCCACCTCGGCCTGAGCAAGACCCTGGTCACCGTCAAGACCGACGTTGAAATCGAAACGGACGAGCCGCAGCTGCGCCTCGGTCAGCCCGATCCGCAGCAAGTCGCCGAACTGTTCAACCACTACGAATTCAATTCTCTCCGCGGGCTGGTCCCCAACCTGCAGCCTGTCCCGAAAGCCGTGCGCGCCACGCTCGAGAGCGAAGAAGCTCCCGCCGCGGAAATCCTCCGCCAGGCCCGGGCCGAAGGCCGCGTGGCCGTCCGCCTGGGCGACCGCGTAATCCTGGCTTCCGGCAAGCGCTACTGCACGTTGTCCTACGCCGAAGCGTCCGGCATCCTAGCCGACGAAACGATCGTCAAATGCGGCCACGGGCTCAAGCACACCGCTCTCAAGGGCCCGCTGCACGACCTCGAGATCATGCACTACCTCCTCAACCCGGAGCGCAGCCACAAACTCGAGACCCTCTGCGCCACCTATCTGGACGTGGACCTGGCGGAAAGCGCGCAGGACGGCCAGATGATGCTCTTCGACTTCGAAGACAAGACGGGCGGCCGGGAATGCGTCGCCGCCGGCCTGATCGAGCCGCTCCTGGTCGCGGAGCTGCAGCAACAGCATCTCTGGGACCTGTACACCCGCATCGAGATGCCGCTGATCGGCATCCTGGCCCGGATGGAAGCCACGGGCGTGAAGATCGACCCGCAGATGCTGGGCCAGTACAGCCGCATCCTGTCAAAAGAGCTCTCGCAGATCGAGCAGGAGGCACGCGAGATGGCCGGTGAGCCGTCGCTCAACCTTTCCTCGCCCCGCCAGATCGGCATCGTGCTGTACGAGAAACTCCAGCTCAATCCCCGGGTCAAGAAGACCCGCACCGACAGCTACCCTACCGACGAAGAGACCCTGACCGAAATAGCCGACCGGCATCCGATTGTCGGTAAAATCCTGGAATTCAGAGCTATCAAAAAACTCCTCTCGACCTATATCGACCCGCTGCCGAGCCTCATCAACCCCGCCACCGGGAAGGTGCACACCACCTTCACGCAAGCCCTCACGGCAACGGGGCGTCTCAGCAGCCAGGGCCCCAATCTGCAGAATATCCCGATCCGTACCGAGCGCGGCATGAAGATCCGCGAGGCCTTCGTCCCGAGCGATCCCGACGGCTGGATCGTATCGGCCGACTATTCCCAGATCGAGCTGCGGCTGATGGCCCATCTGAGCGGCGACCCACATCTGGTGGAGGGATTCGCCCACGGCGCCGACGTGCATCGCGCTACGGCCGCCCGCATCTTCCACGTAGCACCCGAAGCCGTGACGGCCGAACAGCGGCGGCACGCCAAGGTGGCCAATTTCGGCATCATCTACGGCATCTCGGCCTTCGGACTCTCGCAGCGGATGGGCATCTCGCGCACCGAAGCCCGGAACTTCATCGAAGAATACTTCCGCAGCTATCCCGGCGTCAAGGAATATATGGACCGCGTCGTCGCCCAGGCAAGGGAAAAAGGCTGGGTCGAGACGATCTTCGGCCGCAAGCGCTTCCTGCCCGACATCGGCAGCAAGAACGCCGTGGCCCGCGGCCTGGCCGAGCGCAACGCCATCAACGCCCCGATCCAGGGCAGCGCCGCCGACATCATCAAACTCGCGATGATCGCCGTCGACCGGCGGCTGGCCGCCGAAGGGCTGCAAAGCCGGATGGTGCTCCAGGTCCACGACGAACTGGTGTTCGACGTAACGGCCGGCGAGCGGGACCGCATCGTAGAAATCGTCAAACAAGAAATGGAAGGCGTCTGCTCGCTCGCCGTTCCCCTGATCACGGAGTGCAACTATGGCAAAAACTGGAGAGAAGCACACTAAACTCGAGGACCTCGCCCTCGTGGAACTGGCGCTGCAGCGCGACCAGGGCGCCTTTGCGCTCCTGCTCGAGAAGTATCACGCCTCGCTGATGAACCACGTCCTCAAATACGTGACCGTGGTGGAAGATGCCGAGGACATCTGCCAGCGCAGCTTCGAGAAGGCCTTCATGAACATCGACCGGTACAATTCCCGCTACGCTTTCTCGACCTGGCTCTACAACATCGCCCAGAACGAGGCCATCGACCACATCCGCCGCAGCCGCTCCTCGATCAACTCCGTGCCCATCTCTTCGGAGCGCGAGGCGCTCGACGTCCTTTCGGGCAGTACGCCCGAGGAGGAATTCATCATCGACCAGGCGGTCCGCGAGTTGATCTCGGGTATCCAGAGCCTCCCCGAAAGTTACCGCCAGGTGGCGGAACTGCGCTTCATCAAGGACTACGCCTACGAAGACATCGCCCGGGAACTCGGCCTGCCGCTGGGCACGGTCAAGACCCGCATCAACCGGGCCCGCAAAACCCTCGAAAAAATGGTGGAGAACCCTGCCGATGGAAAAGCTGACTGACCTGTTCCCCGCCCTGACGGAAAGCCAAAAAGCCCGTTACGAAGCGATGGAAGAACTCTACCGCACGTGGAACGCGCGCATCAACGTCATCTCCCGCAAGGACATGGACAATCTGGGCACGCACCACATCCTCCATTCGATGGCCATCGCCAAGGTCATCGACTTCCCCGCCGGGAGTACCGTGCTCGACGTGGGAACCGGCGGCGGCTTCCCCGGCATTCCGCTCGCCGTGCTCTTTCCCGAAGTCCGCTTCACGCTCTGCGATTCCATCGGCAAGAAAGTCAAGGTCGCCCAGGCCGTGGCGGAAGGCTTGTCGCTCGAGAATGTGACGTGCGTCCAGGCCAGGGCTGAGAGCCTGCCCGGCCGCTTCGACTACGTCGTCTCGCGCGCCGTCACCGACCTGGCCACCTTCTACCCCTGGGTCAGGGACAAGTTCAACCACGCCATTTTCTACCTCAAGGGAGGCCAGCTCGAAGCGGAGATCGCCGATTGCGCCCGGCGCTGCCGCATCGATCCGCAGAAGTTTTTCCAGGTCCAGATTTCCAATTGGTTCCGTGATCCGTGGTTCGAAGGGAAGAAGATCGTGATTATCTCGAAATAAATTTGCAGATCAGCAAAAAAGCGTTATCTTTGCGGTCCCGAATTCGAAATAAAAAGCTTTAGATATGAAACGTACATTTCAACCTTCCCAGCGCAAGCGTCGCAACAAGCACGGTTTCCGTGAGAGAATGTCCACGCCCAATGGACGCCGCGTGCTTGCCGCCCGCCGTCGTCACGGCCGCAAGAAACTGACCGTCAGCTCCGAGGATCTTTGGTAAGAGTTTCCCGCAAAGAGCTGTTGGAACTTTATGAGGCGCCCCTGCCCGAACTGCAGGCGGCGTCTTCTTTTGTGCGCCATAGCCTGAGCGGCGACCGTATCTATTACAACCGCAACTTCCACCTCGAACCCTCGAACATCTGCACCCACCGCTGCCGTTTCTGCTCCTACCGGAGGGACGACGCCGCACAGCCCGGGGCGTGGAGCATGCCGCTCGAGGACATCCTTCCCTACTGCGAATCCAAGTTCGAGCCCGGGATGACCGAGATCCACATCGTGGGAAGTGTCCATCCGGAAAAGAATTTCAACTACTATCTCGGTATCGTCGACGTGGTCTCGGCCTTCGCCCGGAAGCACGGCACGAAAGAACGGCCGGTTTCCATCAAGGCATATACGGCCGTCGAAATCGATGATATGTGCCGCTTCAACAAAATCTCCGTGGAAGACTGCCTGCGGGCCCTTCGTGTGGCGGGTGTCGATACCCTTCCCGGCGGCGGCGCCGAGATTTTCGCCCCTCATATCCGCCGCCAGATCTGTCCCGACAAATGCGATGCGCAGCGCTGGATCGCCATCCATCGGACCGCACATCAGTTGAGCATGCCTTCCAACTGCACGATGCTCTTCGGCCACATCGAAAGCCGCGAAGACCGGGTGGACCATCTGCTCGCCCTGCGTGCACTGCAAGATGAGACCGGCGGATTCAATGCCTTCATCCCGCTGAAATTCAGGGCCCGGCACAATGCACTCGCTGAGCTGGGCGAAGTTTCGGACGAAGAAGTGCTGCGCACCTTCGCCATCGCCCGCCTGGCCCTCGACAACATCCCCCACATCAAGGCCTACTGGCCGATGCTGGGCAAGGAACTGGCCCTCGAAGCGATGGCCTGGGGCGCCGACGATATGGACGGCACCATCAACGACTCCACGAAAATCTACTCCCTGGCCGGTGCCGAAGACCAGAATCCGACCCTGACGGTCAGCGAGCTGAAGCGCATGGCGCAGGATGCCGGATGGAATGCGGTCGAAAGAGACAGTTTTTACAAGATATTTTCTTAACTTTGTCAGGTTATGGAAGTAGATCAGGAAAACAGACCCGTAGGACGTTGGATTCTCAGGAATCTCTTGCTGGCCGTGCTGCTGGTTGCAGCCCTGCTGGTCATCACGCAGGTGAGCCTCAAGTTCATCACCCGTCACAACCAGGAAATCACCGTCCCCGACTTCACGAACCTCTCCGTGCCGGATGCCCGCATCGTGGCCAAGCGGTATGACATCCGTACCGAGGTCACCGATTCGGTCTATGTGAAACGGATGGAGAAAGGCCATGTCTTCTCGCAGAACCCCGCAGCCGGAAGCAAGGTCAAGAAGGGCCGCAGCATCAAACTGACCATCAACGCGCACCAGACCAAGATGGTGAAGATGCCCAACCTGGTCGGCTATTCGCTGCGACAGGCCAAGACCGAGATCCTGGCTGCCGGCCTGACCGTCGGCAAACTGTCATACCGTGAAGACCTGGCCACCAACAACGTGCTCGACCAGTTCATCAAAGGGCGTTACGTGGCGCCCGGTACCGAAATCGAAGCGGAGAGCCCCGTCGACCTGCTGCTCGGCCTCTCGCCCGATGACAACAGGACCTATATCCCCTACCTGATCGGTTTCACCCTGCCCGTCGCCAAGGACAATCTCTTCGAGAACTCCCTCAACCTGGGCAACGTGACCTACGACGAGACCGTCCAGAACTATCAGGATACCCTCAGTGCCGTCGTCTATCAGCAGACCCCGGCCTACCATCCCGGCGCCCCCGCCACGATGGGCACCACCATCCATCTCAAGCTGACCACCAGCCAGGCCAAGATCGCCGCGCGATGAGCGACGAAGAAAGAGAAGAACTGCTGTCCGAAGAGGAAGAACAGCAGGAAATGTACGAGCATTTCCGACTGGAAACCGACCGCGGACAGAGCCCGATACGCATCGACAAGTATCTGGCGGAGCATCTTTCCGACACGTCGCGCCACCGCGTGCAGCTGGCCATCGACGCCGAGTATGTCCGCGTCAACGACGTCGTGGTCAAAGCCAGCTACAAGGTCCGCCCGCTCGACGTCATCACGCTCGTGATGCCGTACCAGCGGCGTGGCGTGGAGATCAAGCCGGAACCCATCCCGCTCGACATCGTCTATGAAGACGACGAACTGCTGGTCGTCAACAAGCCGGCCGGCATGGTGGTCCATCCCGGCCACGGCAACTACAGCGGCACGCTGGTCAACGCCCTGGCCTACTACCTGGGCCGAGAGCCCGACCCCGAACACGACGACGAAAGGATGGGACTGCTGGTCCACCGCATCGACAAGGATACCTCCGGACTGCTGGTCGTAGCCAAGACCGACGCGGCCCAGATCGAGCTGGCCCGCCAGTTCTTCCACCATACCATCGAACGGCGCTACTGGGCCCTGGTCTGGGGCAATATCGCCGAAGACAGCGGGACCATCGACGCCCCGATCGGCCGGGATCCCAACGACCGGCTGCGCTTCCGCGTCTGCAGCGACGAAACGCAGGGAAAGCACGCCGTCACCCACTTCCGCGTGCTGGAGCGCCTGGGCTACGTCACCCTCGTGGAATGCGTGCTGGAGACCGGACGCACGCACCAGATCCGCGTCCATATGAACCATATCGGACACCCGCTCTTCAACGACGCCCGCTACGGCGGCGACCGGATCCTGAAGGGCACCCTCTATACCAAATACAAGCAGTTCATCGACAACTGCTTCGCCCTCTGCCCGCGTCAGGCGCTGCACGCCAAGACGCTGGGCTTCATCCATCCCCACACGAAAAAAGAGATCTCGTTCGACAGCGAGATCCCTTCCGATATGCAGGCGCTGCTGGAAAAATGGCGGCGCTATGCGGGGAACAATGTCCTGGAGGAGGAAGATTCCTAAAAAACAGATGCCCGGCCGAAGCCGGGCATGACGTTTCCGGCCAAAGCCGGTATGACGTTATCAGAAGCGGCGTCCGCCACCCCATCCGCCGGGGCCGCGGCCAGGACCGCCGGGACCACCGGGCCCGCGCATGCCACCGCGCTGACCGCCGAAGTTGCCGAAGCGGTAGGTCAGGCTCAGCATGACGTAGCGGCCGAGCGTGTTGTTCTGCGTATCCTGCACGTAGTTGTCACGGGTCGAGCGATAAGTGTTGCGCGACTGGTTGAGGATGTCATAGACCTTCAGGGCCAGGGTGAACTGGTTCTTGAACAGCTGCTTGCTGATTTCCGCGTTCCATACCAGGGTAGGATCGTTGTAACCGGCGTTGTAGCCGTTGTAGAAGGTGTAGCGTGCATCGGTCTGGAAGTTGATCACATCGGGAATCTTGGCGATCACCTGTCCCTGCACGTTGCTCGTCCAGGTAGCCGGACGATTGCTTTCGTTGATGGTGTACCAGGTCTGGGAATAGCGGGTGCCGCCGCCGAGGGATGCCTCGAAGATGTCGTCGCGGAAGACCAGGCGGAGGTTTTCACCGGCTGACAGGGTCTGGTAGCCGTTCTGCGTATAGTTCGCCAGATTCAGGTAGGAACTCTTGTCGGTGCCGTCGATCGACGCGTCGCCCACAAGAGAAACGCCCGTCGAGAAGTTGGTGTTGGTGAACGACATGATCGAGAACTTGCTCTTGGCGATCGGCGTATTGAACATGATGAAGGTTCCGGCCGACCAGGCGCCCTTCTCATTGTTCATCGGCACGGTATAGGTGACGCCCCTGCCGTCCTGCCAGCTGGCGTTGACGATATTGTTGACGCGGTACGACACGTTCGCGTTGACGTTGAACGAGGCATAGGTCTTCATGTTGGTCGAATTGTAGCGCACCGACATATTGTGCGAGAACGAAGGGGTCAGGCCCATGTTACCGAGCGTCACGCGCTGCGGGTTCGAGTTGTCGGGCACCGGCATCATCTGGGTCAGGCTCGGCTGCGAGGAGTTGCCGCGGTAGTTGATACGCAGCATCTGGGCGTCGCTGAAGTTGATGTCGATGCGGGCGTTCGGCGACCAGTTGAGCACCTTGAGCGTGGTGTCGAGCGAATTGAGGCCGCGGACGGTGCGGTTGTGCGTGGTCTGCGGCTGCAGGCTGGCACCGATGGTGATGTTGTATTTCTCTTCCTGCTTGCGGAGGTTGATACCGGCGTTCTGGCGATGTACCTCGTTGGAGATGTCGCTGCTGAAGAGATCGTCCTTCACGTTGTAGCCGCCCACACCTTTATCATACGTATCCTTGGTGGAAGTGCTCCGTGAATAATTGTAGGAATAGTTGGCTTCCAGGTAGAAGTTCTTGCCCAGCGGCTCGGTGTAGGACACGCGGCCGTTCATGCCGACCGTCCGCGACTTGGTCAGGTACATCTGGTCCACGATGGTGGAGTCGATGATATAATCGCCGGTGCGGTCTTCCATCGCGCGGTCGTCGTAGGTGAACGCTCGGGTCAGCGACTGATTGTAGCCTTCCATATTGTCGTTGCTGAACGAATAGCGCGCGTTGACCGAAATGGTACGGCCGGGCTTGCCGAGGCGCTGGCGCCACAGGATACGGCCGTTGGCCCGCTGGTTGTGGCTTTCGCCGAAGGAGGCGCTGTTACCATCGTTGACCTTGCGGGTGAGATTGCCCGTCAGCCTGTCGGTGGAGAAATTGCTCCGGTCTTCGAAGTCGCCCCAGCCGATGTTGAAGTTCGGTTCGAAGAGCAGCGAGGTGTTCTTGGAGATCTTCCAGTCGGCACGGGCACCGGCGCGGACACCCCAGGTGCTGGTACGGGTGAATCCCTCGTCCGCGGCGATGAGACTGGAGCCGTCTTTCTGGAAGGTCTGACGGAGCGTCTTCTCTTCTACGAGGCGCTCATTGCCGTTGAACATGGCGTTGCCCACGATTTCGGACTTGTCGTTCCAGGTATAGCCGCCGTTGAAACCGGCCATATAGGAGCTCGAGATGCCGTTGCCGCCGAAGCCGCCGCCGCCCATTCCGCCGCGGAAGCCGCCGCCGCCGCGCATGCCGCCCATCGCACCAGCCGCCATGTCGTTGAAACCACGGTTGTTGGTATTGTTGGCGTTGCCGATGAAAGCCAGTTGGGATTTCTCCGTGAAGTTGGCAACCATAGCCGCCGTCTGGTAGCGCAGATCGTTTACGGCGCCCTTGCCCTGCATGTCATATCCGCCACCGCCCATCACATTGCCGAACCAGCCGTTCATCATGCCTTTGCGGACGCCCAGGTCGAGGACGGTCTCCTCTTCCCCATCGTCGATGCCCGTGAACTCAGCCTGTTCCGACTTCTTGTCCACGATGCTGACACGCTCGATGATGTTGGCGGGAAGGTTCTTGCTGGCGATCGAAGGATCGTCGAGGAAGAACTGCTTGCCGTCGATCTGGATCTTGCTGATAGTCTTGCCATTGGCAGTAATGGAACCATCGGAGCTGACCTCCACGCCCGGGAGTTTCTTGAGCAGGTCTTCCAGCACGTCGTTGTCGCCCGATTTGATCAGTGTCACGTTGTGCGTGACGGTGTCTTTCTTGACGATGATCGGGTTGCCGACATCCGTGACCGTGGCGCCCTTGAGGAAGTTTGCCTGGACGGCCATCGTTTTGGTGCCCAGGTCGGTGTCCTTGCGGATGTCGACGACTTCTTCATAGTTGTCGTAGCCCATCAGCATCGCAGAAACCTTATACTTGCCGGCAGGAATGCCTTTGATCTCGGCCAAACCGGCATCGTCGCTCTGGGAATACTTCAGCACATCGGTCTTCCCGTCGGGGGTGACAGCCACGGTAGCATAGCCTACGGGCTCGCCGTTATCTTTATCTACCAGCTTGATTTTCAGATTGTAACTTTGTGCCTGGACTGCCGTTGCCAGGCAGAGGGTGAAGAAGGTCAGCAGAATGGACCGTAAGAAATCATATCTCATATAAAAACACTATCAAAAAAACAACGCATCTTAGACTCGCGACCGGAGGGAAAGTTAAAACGGGAATCCGATTTTTTTCACTTTTTTTCGGCTTCCACGCCTTCCTGCACGCGGCCGGGATGCGCTTCTATGAAGGATTTCCAGTTGCGGGAGGACGAAGTGTCCACAAGCGGACTGGTCAACTGGTAAAAATGGCACATTGCGATGGCCAGCGCGTCGGTCGCATCGAGGAACTTGGCGTCGTCGAGCGATGTATGGAGCGTCTTCTCCATCAGGAGCTTGACCTGCTCCTTCGAGGCATCGCCGCGGCCCGTGATGGCCATCTTCACCTTGCGGGGCGCATATTCGAAGACCGGGATCTGCCGGTGCAGGGCCGCGGCGATGGCCGCTCCCTGGGCCCGGCCGAGCTTGAGCATCGACTGCACGTTCTTGCCGTAGAACGGCGCCTCGATGGCCAGGTCGTCCGGGGCATAACGCTCCATCAGCGCCCCGACGCCTTCGAAGATGCGGCTCAGCTTCAGGAAGTGGTCCTTCTCCTTGCGCAGGTCGATCACGCCCATATCCACATAGTGGACGCTCTTCTTATCTACGAGAATGACCCCGTAACCAAGGATGTTGGTACCGGGGTCGATTCCCAGGATGATGCGTTGCTGCGCGGCCATCAGATCAGGTCGAAACCGGTGTACTTGCGCAGCACCTCGGGCACGACGATGTGGCCGTCGGCGGTCTGGTAGTTCTCGATGATGGTGGCCAGGATGCGCGGAAGGGCCAGCGAGCTGCCGTTGAGCGTATGGGCGAGCTGCGTCTTGCCGTTCTCATCCTTATAGCGGAGTTTCAGGCGGTTGGCCTGATAGGATTCGAAGTTCGAGACCGAGCTGACTTCGAGCCAGCGCTGCTGTGCGGCGGAGAACACCTCGAAGTCGTAGGTGATGGCGGAGGTGAAGCTCATGTCGCCGCCGCAGAGCCGCAGGATGCGGTACGGCAGGCCGAGGCCCTGTACCAGCGTCTCTACGTGGGCGACCATCTCGTCGAGGGCGGCATAGGAATTCTCCGGGAGCTCGAGGCGGACGATCTCCACCTTGTCGAACTGGTGCAGGCGGTTCAGGCCGCGTACGTCCTTGCCATAGGAGCCGGCTTCACGGCGCCAGCACGGCGTGTAGGCCGTCATCTTGACGGGGAAATCTTCCGGCTTGAGGATCACGTCGCGATAGATGTTGGTCACGGGAACTTCCGCGGTCGGAATCATATAGAAACCGTCGAGCGGGGCGAAGTACATCTGCCCCTCCTTGTCGGGGAGCTGGCCGGTACCGAAACCGGAATCGGCGTTGACCATATACGGCGGCTGATATTCCAGGTAGCCCGCATCGGTATTCTTCTCCAGGAACCAGGAGATGAGCGCGCGCTGGATCTTCGCACCTTTGCCTTTATAGACGGGGAAACCGGCGCCGGTGAGCTTCACGCCCAGGTCGAAGTCGATGATATCGAGCTTCTTGACCAGTTCCCAGTGCGGCAGGGCATGCTCCGGCAGATGCGGTTCGGGACCGCCCTGCTTGACCACGAGATTATCTTCGGCGGTACGGCCTTCCGGCACGAGGGCGCAGGGAAGGTTCGGCAGCAGGACGACGAGTTCCTGCTGTTTCTTCTCCGCTTCGGCCATTTTCTCTTCGAGCGCCTTGGACTGCTCTTTCAGTTCGGCGACCGATTTCTTGGCGGCTTCCGCCTCGTCGCGGCGGCCCTGTTTCATCAGGGAACCGATCTCGGCGGCCTTGGCTTTCTGCTGCGCCAGGCAAGCGTCCAGTTCCGTCTGGGCGGCGCGGCGCTGACGGTCCATATCCAGGATCTGGTAAACGATATCTTTGGCATCGAAATGCTTGACCTGCAGGCGTTCGATGACGAATTCGGGATTTTCGCGGAGAAGTTTGAGGGTTAACATCGTTCTATTTTTTTATAGCGCGCAAATATACAAAAAAAGAGGAAAACCTGACAGGTCTTCCTCTCTTTTATCTTCAATCCTGAAACCGCACTAGGCTTCCGCCTTCGGCATGGGGACGACGGACACATAGGACTTGTCGCCCAGTTTCTTCTTGAAAGTGACAACACCGTCGACGAGTGCGAACAGGGTGTGGTCTTTACCCATACCTACGTTTTCACCCGGATAGTGGACAGTGCCTCTTTGACGGACGAGGATATTGCCGGCTTTGCAGATCTGACCACCGAACAATTTGACGCCCAAACGTTTGCTTTGTGATTCACGGCCGTTCTTGGAACTACCTACACCTTTTTTGTGTGCCATAATTCGTTCTTGTTTTTAATGGTTAGTTAAGCAATGCCTTCGATCTGGAGTTTCGTAAGATACTGGCGGTGACCGTTCTTCTTCTGATAGCCCTTGCGACGCTTCTTCTTGAAGATGATCACTTTGTCACCCTTGCAATGCTCGACGACGGTAGCCTTCACAGCTGCGCCATCGATGTAGGGAGCACCGACCTTGACGTCACCCTCGTTGTCGAGAAGCAACACCTTGTCGAAAGAGAGAGCCTCACCGACCTCGGCAGCCTGACGGTTGACGAAGATCTGCTTGCCCGCTTCCACTTTGAACTGTTGTCCTGCAATGTCTACGATTGCGTACATAAATAAATTTTGTTTAAAAAATTTACAACCGTAAGCGGATAGTCTTGTAACTATCTCTTAATCACTAGCTTAACGATTATCTAACAATGTTTAGGGATGCAAAGATACGCAATTAATCCGATTCTGCAAATTTATTTGACCCGGCCGGGGTAGGTTTCAAGGGCTTTTTCGAGGCAGACCAGGGCGTGGCGGAGGTCTTCTTCCTTGAGGACGTAGGCCAGACGGATCTGGTTGGTGCCAAGGCCGGGCGTAGCGTAGAAGCCGGCCATCGGGGCGACCATCACGGTCTCGCCGTTGTAGCTGAACTCTTCGAGGAGCCACTTGGCGAACTTCTCGGAATCGTCGACCGGAAGCTGGGCGGCGGCGTAGAAGGCACCCATCGGACGGGGAGCGATCACGCCGGGCATCTTCTGCAGGCCGTCGATCAGCACGTCGCGACGGTGGATGTACTCGTCACGGACGGCCTTGAAGTAGGAAGCCGGCGCATCGAGGGCGCCTTCCGCGGCGATCTGGCCGTAGGACGGCGAGCAGAGACGGGCCTGTGCGTAACGCATCACGGCGGCCATCACTTCTTTGTTGCGGGATACCAGATAGCCGATACGCGCACCGCAGAGGCTGTAGCGCTTCGACACGGAGTCGAGCAGGATGACGTTCTGCTCCAGGCCGGGGATGTGCATGCAGGAGAAGTGCGGTTCGTCGGTGTAGCAGAATTCACGGTACACTTCGTCGGCGAAGATGAACAGACCGTATTTCTTGGCGATTTCGCCCAGTTCGAGCAGCGCCTTCTTCGTGTAGAGGCAGCCTGTGGGGTTGCCCGGGTTGCAGATCACCACGCCTTTGGTCTTGGGGGTGATGTGCTTCTCCACCTCGCTCATCGGCGGAAGGGCGAAGCCGTCCTCGATATGCGTGGTGATGGGCACCAGCTTCACGTCGTTCTGGAGCGCGAAGGAGTTGTAGTTGGTATAGAACGGCTCGAAGACGATGACTTCGTCGTCGGGGTCGCAGGTCACGGAGAGGGCGATCTGCAGGGCCTCGCTGCCGCCGTTGGTAATGTTGATGTCGGCGGCCTCCACGTTGATGCCGATGCGCTGGTAGTAGCGCGCAACACCTTCACGCAGCGAATCGTTGCCGCCGCTCTTGGCATAGGAAACGACCTTCAGCTTGTTGTTCTTCACGGCATCGAGGGCCTCTTCAGGAGACTCGATGTCGGGCTGGCCGATGTTCAGATGATATACTTTGATGCCGCGTTTCTTGGCTGCGTCCGCGAAGGGGACGAGTTTGCGGATCGGAGAGGCGGGCATGGCCTGCGCCTTTTTGGATAGGGTAAGCATTATGGATGGATTTGGTTTTTATTGTTGCATGGCTCCGTATTTGCCGAGCTCCTCGAGGAAGCCCTCGATCTTGGGCTGGACCTTGCTGGTCGGGCAGTCGTAGTTGTTGACCAGGATCGCGAAGCGGATCAGCCCGCGCTTCGAATCGACATAGCCGGCATAGCAGCGTACGCTGGAGAGCGAACCGCTCTTGGCATAGATGGTTTTCTTGATTTCGGGATCGGCCTTCCGGAGCACGTTCTCAAGGGTGCCGGGACGGCCCGGGCCCGGGAAGGTCTCCTTGTATTCCTTGAAATCGGGGCTCGTGGCCATCATCTTGTAGAAGTTGGTGAAGAAGCGCGGGGAAACGTAGTTCTGGCGGGAGAGGCCGCTGCCGTCGTCCTGCGTATAGCCGTAGGTCGAGACGCCCCGGTCTTTGAGGTATTCCTTGATGATGCGGCGCGCCTGGCTGTAGGACACGTTCATGCACTCCTTGCCGGTCTTGCGCTCGAGGAGGGTCTTGCCCACCATCTTGAAGATGGTCTCGGCGAAGAAGTTGTTGCTGATGGTATTGGTCACCTTGACGATGCGGCGCAGTTCGGGCGAGAAGGTCTCGGCGATGTATTTCAGGTCTTTCTGGGCGGGGACGGCATAGTCGTACGCCATCTGGCGCACGTCGGTGACACCCTTGCAGCCGATGCCGTTCTTCTGGAGGTACGCGGCGAATTCGGAGGCGCAGGTGGCGGGGCCGTACTTGTTCGACTGGACCAGCGTGCGGGGTTTGGCATCGATGCCGTAGGTACCCACGAACTTGCCGATCGGGGTGATGCTGGAGGCGAAGTATTCGGTGTTGTCGCCGTCGCCTTTTTCACCCGTGGTCACTTCATTGATGTAGGTCATGTAGGGAGAGTACGGGCCGACCGGGGTGATGCGGACCGGATCGCCCACGAACGCACCGGCTTCCACCTCGAAATAGGTGAGATTCTCGCAGAATGACAGGCCGGACGTGCCGCTGCCATAGTCGTAGCCGATGTTGCCGTAAGACCAGCTGGAAGGGATGGATTCCTCTTCGTAGATGCGGTCGTCGCCCACGATGCGGCCGTTGATGCGCCGGATGCCGGCTTTCTTGACGGCGCTGGCCCAGGCTTTGAAGACCGTGTCGATCGGCGTGGCGATCGTGTCGCGCGAGCCCAGGGTCGGGTCGGCGCCACCTACGATGTAGAGGTTGCCGTGCAGGACGCCGTTCTCGATGCGGCCGTCGTAGGCCACACGGGTCGAGAAGCGATAGTCCGGGCCGAGGACCTCGTAGCCGAGTCCCGTGGTGATGGTCTTCATCGTCGAGGCGGTGAGCAGGGGCATGTCGGGATTCCAGGCGGCGATCTGGCGGCCGCTCTCGTCGACGGCCAGGATGCCGACGACGGCGTTGATCAGCAGCGAGTCGGTTTTCATCTGCTGGTCGATGTAGGTCTGGACACGGTTCTGGCCGAAACTCATCAAGGGAATGAGCGTCAAGGCGATCAGGATACTCTTTTTCATAACCGGTTTCTTTATTCTTACAAAAATAGTAAATTTGCAGTCTAAAACCAAAAATATGAACCGCAGGATAACCCTTTCCGGATTCGTTGCCGCGCTGGTCCTGCTCGTCCTGACGGCGGGCTGCCACAAGCAGGAGATCCCTGTCGACAACATGGCTGTCGTCAACAAGGCACTCTACGACACGGCCTCCAATTTCTATGTCGAATTCGACGAATATCCCGACCAGATGCGGAACCTTCCCATCGGCGTCTTCGATTCGGGGACGGGCGGACTGACCGTCCTGGAGAAACTGCTCAGCCTCGACCGCTTCGACAACATCACTGGCAGTGCGGGACGCGACAGCATCCTCGATTTCGCCGGCGAGCATTTCGTCTATCTGGCCGACCAGGCCAACATGCCCTACGGCAACTACAATTCGGAAGGCAACAGCGAGTTCCTGAAGGAACTGGTCATCAAGGACGCCCTCTTCCTGATGGATGACGACTATTTCAACAATTCCATCGAGGAGACCCCTACGGGCCGCAAACCCCGCGTGAAGATCATCGTGGTGGCCTGCAATACCGCAACGGCCTACGGCCTCGACCTGATCCGCTCGATGATCGACCAGTCCGGCACCGGCGTCAAGGTGATCGGCGTGATCGACGCCGGCGTCAATGCCACGCTCGACGCCCTGGAACTCAAGGGCGACGAAGCCCCCTTCGCCATCGGTGTGCTGGCTACGCCGGGCACCATCGCCTCCGGCGCCTACGAGCGGACCCTGCGGGAAGAGCTCGAACGCCGCGGCATAACCACGACCGTGGACATCGTCAACCAGAGCGGCTACGGCTTTGCCGAAGCCGTCGATTCCGATCCCGACTATGTGAATCCCCTCCTCTTCGCCCCGCGCAGCACCTATCGGGGACCGGCCCTCGGCGAAGCCGACGGAAGCATCAAGCAGGAACTGCTCAAAGCCTACAATTTCGACTTCTCCGACAACCAGATGCTGGCCCGCCGCAGTCCCGGCGGCGGCTATGCTTCACTCCAGCTCAACAGCGCGGAGAACTACGCCCGCTTCAACATGGTCTCCCTGCTCGAAAGGCACCGCCAGAGCGGGAAAGGAACGCCGATCCGCGCCATCATCCTGGGCTGCACCCACTATCCCTTCTACCTGGAAACCCTCAACGAAGTGCTGGCCGAACTGAAGGACTACCGCGAGGACGGACGCTATCCATACCGCGACCTGATCGCCGACGAGATCACGTTCATCGACCCGGCCGTCTACACGGCCATCGAGTGCTACCGCACCCTGCGCGAGGACGGCAACCTGGCCTACCGCATCTCCCCCACCAAGGTGGATGCCTATATCTCCGTCCCGAGCAGCCTGCTCGAGGACAACTGCCTGACCGAGGACGGATTCCTCACCTTCGACTACAAGTACGGACGCGCCACCGGGACCGAGGACCAGAGCACCAAACAGGTCCCCTTCTCGCACAGCAACATCGATACGAACAACCTGGAGCGCATCCGCCTCCGCCTCCCCTACACTTACAGCCTGATCGCCCCTTCGCTCAAATAGCCCTGATGTTTCAAGAGACCATTACGCCCGAAGAAATAGAATTGCTCGACCTGGCCGCATTCCCCGGCCGGATTCACGTGATCTCCCAGCCGGGACCCGATCTCGACCACGCCGTCGAGCATCTTTCCAGCCAGCGCCTGATCGGATTCGATACCGAAACCAAGCCGGTTTTCCAGGCCCACCAGCCCCGCCACCACACAGCCTTGCTGCAGCTTTCCAGCGAGACGGAAGCCTTCCTGTTCCGGCTCCACGAACTCGGTCTTCCGCAGGCCGTGGCCGACATCATGGCCGACCCCTATATCACCAAGATCGGCGCCGCCGTCCACGAAGACATCGTCGGACTCCAGCACTACTGTCCTTTCGAACCGCATCGCTTCATGGACCTGCAGTCCTTCGGCGGCGACTACGGCATCAAGGAAAAGAGTGTCCGCAAGATGGCGGCCATCATCCTGGGCTGCAAGGTTTCCAAGGCACAGCAATGCTCCAACTGGGAGGCAGACCCCCTGTCGGACGCCCAGCTGCTCTACGCTGCGACCGACGCCTGGATCTGCGTAAAGATGTACAAAGCCCTGCTTGCTTCGCCACGCCTATGACACGCTTGTATCTGAAGAAAGGACGCGAGGAATCGCTCCTGCGCTATCATCCCTGGGTCTTCTCGGGCGCCATCGGCGGCATCGAAGGGCCCGATCCGGAAGAAGGCGATCCCGTGGCCGTGTATTCGGCCCGGAAGGAATTCCTGGGCTGGGGCCACTACCAGATCGGCTCGATCGCCGTGCGGATGCTCAGTTTTGCCGACGATATGCCCGAAGGCGGTCCCGGCAAGGACTTCTGGGCCGGACGGCTGCAGCGCTGCCTGGATGCCCGCAAGGCGTTCGGCCTGGCCGCCAATGCTTCGACCAGTTGCTACCGCCTTGTCCACGGAGAAGGCGACTCCCTGCCCGGGCTGGTCATCGACTGGTATGATGGCGTCTGCGTCCTTCAAGCCCACTCCGCCGGGATGTTCCGCGCCCGGAAGGAAATCGCCGCTGCGCTGCGTGAAATCTACGGTTCCAGCCTGCAGGGCGTCTATGACAAGAGCGCCGGTACGGCGCCTTTCAAAGCGGGACTTGACTTGGGCGACGGCTATCTTTTCCAACAGCAGCCCGGGGGATCGCTCTGCCCCCGCAGCGTCCTGGAAAACGGACACAAGTTCCTCGTCAATTGGGAGAAAGGACAGAAAACCGGTTTCTTCCTCGACCAGCGGGAGAACCGCGCCCTCGTGGAGCGCTACGCCCGCGGGCGCCGCGTACTGAATCTCTTCTGCTATACGGGCGGCTTCAGCGTTTATGCGCTGGCCGGCGGTGCGGTCAGCGTCGACTCCGTCGACAGCTCGGCGCGCGCCGTCGAACTCGTACAGCAGAACATCGCTTTGAATTTCGGCCCTTCCGCGCCGCACCGCGCCCTCTGCTGCGACGCCATCGATTTCGTGAAAGAAGCCCCGAAAGACGCTTACGACCTGATGATCGTCGACCCGCCGGCCTTCGCCAAGCACCGCGGCGCCCTGTCGAACGCCCTGCGCGCCTACCAGCGGCTCAACGCCGCCGCCATCAGCGCCGTCGCGCCGGGCGGCATCATCTTCACTTTCAGCTGTTCCCAGGTAGTGGATCGCGAAGCCTTCGCCCTGGCCGTCTTCAGCGCCGCAGCCGACGCAGGCAGGCCCGTGCGCATCATCGACCGCCTCTGCCAGCCCGCCGACCACGCCGTGAACATCTTCCACCCCGAGGGCTCTTACCTGAAAGGGCTGGTACTCTACGTAGAGTAGCCGGTCATGCTCAACAATCCGTTCTGCTATACCCCCTCCCCGGCTATCGTCGAAGCCGCCCGGACCCTGATCGCCCGCATCGACGCCACCCCCGCCCTCCGCACATTCTTCGCCGAAGGCAAAATGCTCGGCGTACTGGAGGTTGAGCCCTCCGGCGTCATTCCCGGCTCGACCGCTGGCGTCATTCCCGGCTCGACCGCTGGCATCATTCCCGGCTCCGACCGGGAATCTCATTTCCTCTACGGCTTCTCCGGTCTGGCTGGCGGCAGTGCCTTCATCGAAGGCTTCGTACCGCCGATCTTCGCGTGGAAGCCGGAAGACATCGTCGGCACTTCGCCCGAGGAGTCGCGGCGACTGCAGGACTGGCTGTTCGAGCAGTATGTCGTCGTCAACGGCCGGGGCGAAAGCCGCTCCATCCGGCAGATCTTCGCCGACCGCGGCCTCGTCCCGCCCGGCGGAACCGGTGACTGCGCCGCACCGAAGCTGTTGCAATACGCATTGACACATGGCCTCAAACCTCTGGCAATCGGCGAGTTCTGGTACGGTGCCTCCCCTGCCCGCGAAGTGCGGCGCAGCGGGTCTTTCTACCCTGCCTGCACCGGCAAATGCGGGCCGCTGCTGAGCTATATGCTGCAAGGACTCGACGTAGCGCCCAATCCCCTCGAGAGCGATGCGCACTGGCTTTTCGCCGATCCCGTCGTACGTTATGAAGATCCGGTACTGGTCGTCGTCGAAAAGCCGGCCGGGATGCTGGCCGTGCCCGGCCGCCCCGTGCCCGGCGTCGCACCCCGGCTGTCGCTGCAGGACTGGTTGTCCGCCCGCTGCGGCCAAACTGTCTATTCCTGCCACCGGCTCGATATGGACACCTCCGGCCTGATGGTCTTCGCCAAAACGCCCGAGGCGCAGGCCGCCCTGCAGCAGCAATTCGAGAAACGGGAGGTCTCGAAATCCTATCTGGCCTGGCTCTCGCCCGTAGAGAGTGCCCGGCCGTTGGTGCCCGACGACACCGGCAAGATCGTGCTCCCGCTTGCACCTGACTGGTACGACCGGCCGCGGCAGATGGTCGACCCGGAGCACGGCAAGCAAGCCGTGACCGCCTACGAAGTACTGCAAGTCCGCCCCGACGGATCGGTCCTCGTCCGACTCGTCCCCTACACAGGCAGGACGCATCAGCTCCGGGTCCATGCGGCCCATCCTACCGGGTTGGGCCGCCCTATCCTCGGCGACCGCCTCTACGGCGGTGACCGCGCACCCCGGCTGATGCTCCACGCCGCCAGCCTCGGCTTCCGCCATCCGGCCGAAGGAGGCCGGATGAACTTCGATGCCGGCATTGTCTTTGAATCCGACGAACCCTGAACTGAAACTTACGATGAACAACAATATCGGTCTTTTCAATGAAAGTTTCCCGCCCATCATGGACGGAGTGGCCATCTGCGTCGAGAACTACGCCCGCTGGATGCAGGAGAAAGTAGGCGGCGTCTCGGTCATCACGCCCCACGTTTCCGGTGCGGACTACAGCGACAAAACCTATGAGGTCCTGGATTACATGTCCGTCCCGGTACCCTTCCGGAAGCCTTACGTCACCGGCGTTTCCGAAATCGACCCCCTCTTCATGCGGCAGCTGCTCAAGCGGAAATTCAAGATCGTCCATGCCCACAGTCCTTTCATCGCAGGAAGGACGGCCTCGCATGTGGCTTATGTCCAGAAGATCCCGCTCGTAGCGACCTTCCATTCCAAATACCGGGAAGATTTCGCCCGTGTCATCCCCAGCGATCTTATGGTCGACACCCTGATCAAAGATATCGTCCGCTTCTACAAGAGGGCCGACGTCGTCTGGGTGCCGCAGGAATCGGTCAAGGACGTGCTCTACAGCTATGGCTACAAGGGGCAGGTCGACGTGATGCCCAACGGCTGCGACCTGTCCGGCGACTATCCGGAATCCTTCTTCCGGAAATCCCGTGCCGCCTTGGGATTGGAAGAAGGGATGTTCACGCTGCTGTACGTCGGACAGCACATCTGGGAAAAGAACCTGCGCCTGACGCTGGAAGCCCTGGGCCGGATCAAGGATCTTCCCTACCGCATGTTCTTCATCGGAACCGGCTACGCGGAAAAAGAGATGCAGGAAATGGCAGACCGGCTGGGAATCCGCGACAAAGTGACCTTTGTCGGCCGCCTCACCGACCGGGAGAAACTGAAGCAATACTACGCCGCCGCAGACTTGTTCCTTTTCCCCTCGCTCTATGACACCGACGGACTGGTAGTCCGGGAAGCGGCCGCACTCAACACACCGTCCGTAATGCTCAAGGACGCCTCCGCCGCCGGAATGCTGACCGACGGCGAGACCGGTTTCAAAATCGCCGGAACGCTCGACGATTACGAAGCTCTGCTCCGCACCCTGGCCGCCGACCCGCAGCGCTGCAAGGCCGTCGGCCGCGCCGCCTCGCGGAACATCGTCCGCTCCTGGAAAGACATCGCCGAAGAAGTTCTCGACCGCTACAACGCGATCCTCACCCGCCGTTTCCTCATCCAGCCCACACACGCCATCGGCGATTAAAAATATTTGCATATCAAAAAAAATCCCTATCTTTGCAGTCCATTGGTGCCTGGGCCGGGAGGTTAGGCGCTGGTCTGCAAAACCAGTTAGAGCAGTTCAATTCTGCTAGGCACCTCATAAGAAAAGCGAAGCCTGTCGGGCTTCGCTTTTCTTATGAGGTGCCTGACGGCACTTGTTCCTACCGGGGGCTCTGCCCCCAAACCCCCGCGGCCGTTCCGGCCGACTCGCTGAAGCGAGCTTCTCGGGTCTTTTTTTTATCTTTGTCATCGATTACGCCCAAACGAATGGAAAAACTGCCTGAATACGACTGCCACTGCCATATCCTCCCCGGTCTCGACGACGGGGCGGCGGATCTGGAAGAATCGCTGTTTCTGTGCCGCTGGCTTGCAAGCCATGGCTATCGGGAGGCGGTATGCACGTCGCACAGTACGCGCCTCTACCCGAATACGGAAGGCGAGGTGGAGGCGGCAGTCGCTGTCCTCCAACGGGAATTGGACCGGGAGGGCATCGACCTCCATCTCTTCCCTTCGCTGGAGTACCGCCTTATCCCCCAAACCTGGCCTCGGGAACGTCTGCTTCCCTGGAAAGGCAACCACATCCTGATCGAACTTCGCCTCCGTGCGCCGGAAAAGATGGAACCCCTAGTCCCCGAAGTGGAGATCCGCCGCCTGGTCGAAGCCGGCTACCAGCCGGTTCTTGCCCACCCCGAACGCTATCTCTGGGCAACCCCTGCCGACTACGACCGTTGGCACGCCGCCGGCGCCGCCTTCCAGCGCAATCTTGGCTCCCTCCAAGGCTTCTACGGCTCCCCCGCCGCAGAACGCGCCCGATACCTTCTCGAAAAAGGCTATTACACCTTCCTCGGCACCGACCTCCACAACCGCAGGTATGCCGAGTTCTTCGACAGTCTGTAATTCCATCGGGCTTTCTGTCATTCCTTCCGCTGCAACGGACGCATCTGACAGGCAGGCGATTACGCAAGTTGATCCCCCTTAAAACCGGGGGGATCAACTTTGATAAACAGCTGAGAATCAACTGCGTCCGTTGCAGCGCAAAAAAAGGCAGTTCAGTGCAAAAAGGCAGTCATTCCTGCCTTGCGCTGACTGATGGTTCTTCGCTTACCGGAGCTGGAAGTGGACGGTGGTTTCGTAGTCGTTCCAGTTGCGGAGGTCGAGGGTCAGGGAGTGCTGGTCGTAGACGTTGCTGAACTGGGTGTCTTCGACGGTGCCGTTGTCCCAGACGAGGTCTTTCCAGTGAACCTGGGCGAGGCATTCCTGCGCTTGTTCCAGCGTGAGGGTGCCGTCGTGGGCGGCCAGGTAGGCGCCGGCCGTTTCGTACCGCCACCAGCTCTTGCTGTGGGGGTTGCCGACTGCGGGGTCGGGCTCAGTCGTATAATACTTTGCGGACAGCAGGTGGTTGGTCACCAGCATCGATTTCTCGCCAGCGGGTTTGCGGACGATCAGGGTCTTCCAGCCGTCGTCCTTGTCGAACTCCACGACGGCGCAGTCGCCGGAGGCATCGGCCACCATATAATGGTAGCCGGTGCCGACGGTGGCGTCGTGCCGGACATCGACCTCATCCAGCAGGGCGAGGGCTTCCGAGACCGTAGCGCAACGGTCCAGCCACAGGCGCATGATGATGGTCGTTCCCACATCGTACTTTTCCGTATCCTGCCGGGAGGCCTGGCCGGGAAGGGCCATGATCGAGGTGCAGAGTCCCTTCTCATTCATACCGTCCACGGGGGCATAGATCGAAGCCAGGCAGCTGAGCTTGCCGGCCAACGATTCGGGCAGCTTCTCCAGGGAATAGCCGAAATGGGACATATCGCTCACCGCGATGGAGGCGTAACCCTTTTTCGGATGGGAGACGGTCACCAGCGTGGGGTTCTTGAAGTAGTCGTAGTTGCGACCGAACAGGAAACCTTCGCCGTCGGCGTTGACAGCCTGGAAAGAAGTACAGTTGAAAGTGGCCAGTTCGCCGTTCTCGTCGGCTACCTGGGCGCTCTTGATCTTCAGGGGAAGACCTTTCCCGATGCGGCCGATCACGTAATCCAGCAGTTCGGGGTTGGAGTCGATGTTCTGGGCGACAAGGTCATCCAGGTCGTAGGCGGCCTTGTATTCCATCTGGTAAAGGTACTTGTTGCCTCCGATGGACTTGAGGGTCCGGATGGTGGAGATCTCACGGCCCCAGATGCAGCCCAGGACGATACACAGGACGGCAAGGATGCCGACGATCCATAAGATGACTTTCTTCATTATTTCACCAGATTATAGATGCTGGTCAGGGTTGAGAGGGTTTCCGACACGCCGGGCGTCTGTGCCGACAGCGGCGTCGCTATGCCCGTATTCGCGGATGAGGCCGCTTGCAGCAGCGGTGCGTTGTCGATGGCGGCGAGCTTTTTCAGCCCGCTGAGGACACCGGACACGTTGGCGCTGTTGATCAGGTTGGACGAGCCGTTGATCAGGCCCGAGGCGAAATCGTTCGTAAAGGCGTTGTTCGCATTGGCGAGGGTACCGGCGCCCGTCAGGATACGGCCCAGGTTGATGATGTTGGTCAGATTGGACAGGTCGATCACGCCTGCGGACTTGAGGACGCTGAAGATGCTCGAAAGGGCGGAGCCGGTCGAGTTGCCGATCGTTGTGGCAGAGGCCAGTTTGGTGGCAGTCCGGGTAAGGGCGGAGCAGGAAGTCAGCAGCACGAGCACTGCGCAGGCTGCTGCAAGATGTTTAAGCGCTTTCATGGTTCAAACAATTAGAATGGTTAAAGATACGAATAATCAGAATTCAGGGATGGAAAAAAGTACGGTCGGAATCAGCAGCAGCAGGCCCAGGATGAGCAGGACCGCCACCATCTTCCAGACCCATTTCACCCATTTGGTGTAAGGGATGCGGGCCATGGCCAGGGCGGCGACCAGCACGCCCGAGGTCGGCGTGACCATATTGGTGAAGCCGTCGCCGAACTGGAAGGCCAGCACCATCGCCTGCCGCGACACACCCACCAGGTCGGAGAAGGGCGCCATGATGGGAATCGTGATGGCGGCCTTGGCCGTGGCGCTGGGGATGACGAAATTGATGAGGGCCTGGATGCCGTACATGGCCGAGAGCGAAGCGAGCGGGCCGGTTCCGTCCAGGCCTTCCTGCATGGAATGGAGGATGCTGTCGACGATGTGCCCGTCCTGCAGGATCACGATGATGCCGGAGGCGAAACCGACGACCAGGGCGGCGGAAAGGATATCCTTCGCGCCGGCCATCAGCTCTTCCGCGATCTTATTGGCGGAAAAGCCTCCGATGACGCCGCACACGATGCCCATCAGCAGGAACAAGCCTGTGATTTCGGGGAGATACCAGTCCCAGAGCGTCACGCCCAGAATCAGCAGCACGACCGTCGCAAGCAGCACGAGGAGGATCCAGCCCTGCCGGCGCGTCAGCACGGTTTCCGAGATGTCCCGGGCGGCTGTGACGGGTGCCTGACGGGACCTCCGCGCATAGAGCACGACGAAGACACAGAGCAGCAGAGTCAGAAATCCCCAGCAGACCAGGCGGTATTCCATCCCGGAAAAGAGCGGAAGACCGGCCATCCCCTGCGCGATCCCCACGGTGAAGGGATTGAGGAAAGCACTCGAAAAACCCACGTTGGCAGCCACATAGACGATCAGCATCCCCATCATGGCATCGTAGCCCATTGAAACGACCAGCGGAACGACGATCCCCACGAAGGGGATGGTCTCCTCACTCATGCCGAAAACGGCGCCGGCCAGCGAAAACAGCAGGGTGACGGCGACCAGCACCACCTTGTCGTAACGTCCGACACGCGCGATGAAACGGCTGATGCCGGCACTGACGGCGCCGGTCGCGTTGAGCAGCCAGAAGGCGCCGCCCACGACCAGGATGAAGACGATGATCCCCGCCTGCTTGACGAAACCGTGGTAGAACGCCGGAAAGACCTGCCAGGTCTGCGGCGCCGCATCGACGGAACGGTAGGAAAGCGTGCCGTCTTCCGCCTGCACGTATTCACCGCCCGGCACGAACCAGGTGGCGACGGCGCACAGCACGAGGATGCAGGCGATGATGACGTAGGTATTCGGGATCTTCAGTTTGCGCATTTCCTTTCAAAGATAGCAAAATTCGATGACTTTTCTTATATTTGTCATTCAACACGGACCACCATGAAACTTCGCAGCTTGTATCTCCTTTTCGCGGCCTGCCTGCTCAGCAGCGTGGCTGCCGGCCAGTCATTACCCCAGTATACCGATCCCCAGACGGAGGAAGCACTCTTGAGAAACTGGTGCAAAACCCTGGGTTCCGATGACTTCGGCGGTCGCAAGCCGATGACGCGATATGAGATCAAAACCGTCGACTATCTGGCCGGACAGATGAAGGAAATCGGCCTGGAGCCCGCCTTCGGCAACAGCTATTTCCAGGAGGTGAAGACCCTTTCCACCATCTGCAAGCCGGTCGGCGGCAAGTTCCGCGTCAAGGGCGACAAGAAGAAGAAAACCGACCTGCTCTTCCCCGACGACCTGGTGGTCTGGACGTCCCGGGCGACCGACAAGGTGGAAATCCGCTCGGCCGAATTCGTCTTCTGCGGCTTCGGCATCGATGCGCCCGAATTCGGATGGAACGATTTCGAGGGCGTGGACGTCAAAGGCAAGATCATCATCGCCATGGTCAACGACCCCGGCTTCTACGACGCTTCCCTCTTCCAGGGGAAGAACATGACCTATTACGGCCGCTGGACCTACAAGTTCGAGCAGGCAAAGCGCATGGGCGCCGCCGGCTGCCTGGTTCTCCATAATACCGCGGCGGCCAGCTACGGCTGGAACGTGGCCGCCAACCACACGGGCAGCAACATGGCGCTCTACGACGACGCCACCCGCAATGCCGGAGAACTCGGCATCAAGGGCTGGCTCCACGAAAACGGCTGCCGCAAGCTCTTCGAGGCCGCCGGCGTCGATTTCGAGGAAACGCTTGCCGCGGCGAAGCGCCCCGGCTTCAAAGCCTTCACGCTCAAGGCGAAAAGCGATATCGCAATGACCGTCAACTACAAGATCGAGGCTACCCGTAACGTGGCCGGCATCCTCCCGGGCACCGACCTGAAAGACGAGGTCGTGGTCTTCAGCGCCCACTGGGACCACTTCGGCTACGGTGAACCCGACGAGACGGGCGACCGCATCTACAACGGCGCCTCCGACAATGGTTCCGGAATGGCCGCCGTGCTGCTGCTCGCCAGGAAATACGCCGCTTTGCAGCAGCATCCCCGCCGTTCGATGCTCTTCTTCATCCCTACCCTGGAGGAAAGCGGACTCTTCGGTTCGGAGTATTACTGCGAGCATCCGGTCTTTCCGATGGACAAGACGGCCGCCTGCATCAACTTCGACTGCATCGCCCCCGAACCGCTCACGCGCGACGCCGTAGTGCTGGGCGGCGGAGCCTGTGAACTGGACAATTACATCCTGGCCGCCGCGGGCGCACAGGGGCGTTACGTGGTGTTCAACGACGACAATTCAGACGGCTGGTTCTTCCGTTCCGACCATTTCAATTTCGTGAAGAAAGGCGTCCCGGCCGTGGTGATCGAATACGGCAAGGACCTGGTCGATCCCGCCCATCCCAACAAGTATCCCCGTTCCGACTGGTATCACAAACCTTCCGACGAGTACAAGGAAGACTGGGATTTCAGCGGAACCCTCGCACACATCAATATGATGTTCGCCGTGGGTCTGAACGTGGCCAACGCCGACCACCGGCCGGCCTGGCTAAACAAGTGACAAAGCCACTTCCATCATGTGGGTGAAGGAGGTCTGCCGCTCTTCGGAAGACATCGCTTCGCCTGTAAGGATGTGGTCGGAGATCGTGCACATGACCAGTGCGCGCTTTCCGGCGAACGCCGCATTCATATAGAGGGCCGAAGCCTCCATCTCGACGGCCAGCACACCCATCTTCTGCCAGTTGCCTGACTTCGAGTGCTGGTTGTAGAACGCATCGGACGAGAGCACGTTGCCCACTTTGTAATGATAGCCGAAGGATTCGCAGGCATTCGCGGCGCGGCGCAGCAGGTCGAAGTCGGCGATGGGCGCGAAAGTGCCCGGCAATTCGAACTGTGCACCGTAGTTGGAATCGGTGCAGGCGCCCTCGGCGAGCACCAGGTCGCCCAGCTGCAGTTCGTTGTCGTACGAACCGGCCGAACCGACGCGGATGATGGTCTCCACCCCGTAGAAATTGAAGAGTTCCCAGGTGTAGATGCCGATCGAGGGGATGCCCATTCCGTGGCCCATCACGCTGACGGGTTTTCCTTTGTAGGTGCCGGTAAAGCCGGACATGCCGCGGACCTTGTTGAACTGCACGGGATTCTCCAGGAAATGCTCTGCGATGAACTGGGCGCGGAGCGGGTCGCCGGCCATCAGGACGGTCTTGGCGATCTGGCCGTAAACGGCCTCGTTGTGGGGCGTGGGGGTGTTGGGGGTCGTTGCCATCGTGATTCTGTTGTGGTAATAATGCAAAGATAACGAAAATATTTCGTATCTTTGAGAGAATTAACCTAAAATCCAGACGCATGACCTTCACCATGATCATCGAGCTGCTGATCGTGCTCGCGGCTCTCTACGTGGGTTCCCGATACGGATCCCTGGCGCTCGGCGCCATTTCAGGCATCGGCCTGGCCATCCTCGTTTTCGGCTTCGGGCTGAAGCCCGGAACCCCTCCCACCGACGTCATCTACATCATCATCGCCGCCGTAACCTGCGCGGGTACGCTCCAGGCCTCAGGCGGTATGGACTGGATGATCCAGATCGCCGAGAAGATGCTCCGCAAGCATCCCGAGCACATCACGTTCCTCGGTCCGCTGGTGACCTTCTTCCTCACCGTGCTGGTGGGAACGGGACACGTAGTCTATACCGTGATGCCCATCATCTGCGACATCGCCCTGAAAAAGAACATCCGCCCCGAGCGCCCCTGCGCCGTGGCTTCCATCGCCTCCCAGGTCGGTATCACCTGCTCCCCCATCGCCGCCGCTGTCGTGGCCTTCGTGACCATCTCCAACGCCAACGGTTACATGGTCACCATCCCGCAGGTGCTGATGGTCACCATCCCCGCCTGCGTCTGCGGTCTGATGTGCGCGGCCCTGGCCTCGTACAAGCGCGGCAAGGACCTTGACAAGGACCCCGAGTTCCTGCGCCGCAAGGCTGACCCCGAGCAGTACGCCTATATGTACGGCAACACCGCCACGACGCTCGACAAGGTCATCACCCGCGAAGCCAAAGCCTCGGTATTCGTGTTCCTGGGCTCCCTGCTGATCATCGTGGGCTTCGCTTTCTGCCAGATGCTCCACACGGCCGACGGACGGACCATCGCCCAGGCCATCGAACTGCCGAAGATGAACATCTGCATCCAGATCATCATGCTGATGGCCGCAGCGGCCAACATCATGTTCTGCAAAGCTTCGCCCAAGAAGGCCGTGGCCGGCGCCGTCTGGCAGTCCGGCATGGTCGCCGTCGTGGCCATCTACGGCATCGCCTGGCTGGCCGACACCTATTTCGGCAACTATCTGGAGGAGATGAAGCAGATGCTCACCGGTCTGGTGACCCACTACCCCTGGGCCATCGCCTTCGTGTTCTTCATCGTATCGGTGCTCATCAATTCGCAGGGCGCCGTCGTGGTGGCCATGCTGCCGCTGGCCTATGAGCTGGGCATCGCCGGGCCTGTGCTGCTGGGCGTCCTTCCCAGCGTCTACGGCTACTTCTTCATCCCGAACTATCCTTCGGATATCGCCACGGTCAACTTCGACCGTTCGGGAACCACGGTCATCGGCAAGTATCTGCTCAACCACAGTTTCATGATGCCGGGCCTGATCTGTGTCGCCGTTTCGACGGTCATCGGCTACCTGATGACCAACGTCTTCTTCTCCGGCTACTTCGCCAGTTTCGTCCAATAACGATGCGCCTGCGCCGTCCGTACGTCTTCCTGGTTTTCCTGATGCTTCTGCTCGCTCCGGGAAGCGCGACGGCACAGACGGCTGCCCAGGAAGGCAAATGGTCAGGCAGGCTGGAGCTGGTCACGGGCCTGGGTTTCCATACCGTCTTGGACGAAGATACCGTCAAGGACACTTTGTTCCATCTCCGGGAGCAAGTGTTCGTGCAGCTTGCCCGTACGACCCCGACTTTCTCATTCTCCACACAGGCCCAGGGCGTATTCGTAAAGAATGAAACCCAGACGCTGAGAACCACGTTCAGGGGAAAGCAGGAAATGGAGATGTTCGGGAGGGGAAACAATTTTTACCAGCCCGGTTCAAGCATCCGTTCGGATTTCAACTGGCGGCCTTCCCCGAAGAACCAATACACCGCATTCCTGACCTACCAGTATGGGTACGACCATACGGACAATCTCACGGCACGACTTTCGACGGATACCCTGAACGCTTTCCACCTCAAAGCGGCCCAGGAAGAAAAAAGGGTCCATCGACACACGGCGACGGCCGGATGGCGCGCCACCCACCAACTCGTTTCCCCCCACATGATGCTGTTGACGGCCGGCGACTGGAGAGCCTCGTTCGTTGACCAGACCTCCACCTGGACGAAAGGAGATTTTACCTTTGTTGAAGACAACACCAATTCCTACAGCATCTACCGGCTGATGCCCCAAACCGGCAGCAACGAGGGCACGGTTTCTATTTCCCTGAGGGACACCCTGTTGCGAAGTGAACACAGTTTGACGATCGAACCCGGCCTGCGATTCCGGCTCTCGGAGACACGCGACGAAAACAGCGGTTCCACCTATGTGGACGAAACCCATTGGCGCGACAGTACACGCCTCCACGAAGACTTTGATTTCGTTACGCTGCAACTCGATCCGCAGTTCCGCTTGGAGTATCGCTACAAATCCCTGCGGGTGTCCGCCGACTATAGCCTTCAGTTCTATAGTCGTCAACTGACCAGCCAGTTGCACTATCAGCGCCTGGAATGGCAGCCCCTGCTCGTCGTCGGTCGGTCTTTCGCCGACTGGACACCTGCTCCGGGCCACCAGCTGACGCTGGGAAATACCCTTTCGGTGACCCGGCCTTCTTATCTCCAGACCTGCTGGTATGACCGGCAGGGCGAAGACCCTTCACAGTTGTTCCGGGGAAATCCCGGCCTTCGGCCGGCCCGCAGCATCTCGACCGACCTGACCTGGCGCTTCCGGCGGGGTAATTTCAACCTGACGGCCAACACGGTTTACGATTACCGGAAAGCGGAGTTCGAGCGCATTTTCTATGATCGGGAAATCGATGGGAATACCTACAAGGTATTCACCTGGCTCAACACTTACTACGGCCATCTGTTCACCCAGCGGATGCAATTGGGCTGGAACGGACGCTTCCTCTCTTCCAGTCTCCAGGTAAATTACCAGCAAAGGCAACAGAGGCATCCTGAAACGAAAGCCCGGAAGAATTCCAATAACTGGGAACTGTTCGCCGAGATCACCGGTCGCCCCGGAAACGGGTGGACCCTCTCGATCAACGGATCCTACAAAGGAGACATCGAGACCCTTTACAGCCTGATCGAGAAGCACTATATAGCCAACGCCCTGATCCGAAAGGATTTCAAGCGGTTCTCCCTCTATCTGGAAGGCCGGGACCTGCTCGACAGGCCCATCACCACCCACTTCTACTCACAGGATAACACGGAGGAATGGGAAGAAACCGTGTACCGCAATCAGCGCATCTTCCTGCTCGGCTTCAGCTGGCGCTTCTGAAATGCACCCCGAGGCTCAGCGCCGTTCCAGCAGCCAGGTATCGTTGACGTAACGGTTCTCGAGAATCGTCGAGGTAAAATGCGGGAAGTTGCTCTCCGGGGTCGGATCTTTCACGCCGTCGATGGTGACGGTGCCGCTCTCACCCTTGAGACCTGCGCCGATGTACTGGTCACCAGTCACACCCTTGCTCGCTTCGAGCCGCAAGACATCGCCCGAGATGGTGATCTTGCCGCAGGTGCCGCGGTCGCCGGAGCCGATGCCGGCACCCCGCCGGTCGGAGCGGGCAATGATGGAGCCACCGGAAATCGTGATGTCCGAGCACCAGCCGAATTCATCGGCGCCGATGCCGGCGCCTGCCCCACCCTGCGCTACGATCGTTCCACCGCGGATGATGATTTGGCCGCAGGAATGCCGCTTGCCGGAACCGATGCCGGCCCCGGAAGATTCCCCGCTGATGGCCGTGATGATGCCGCCCTCGATGACGATATGGCCGCAGTCACGGCTGGAGGAGCCGCCGATGGCAGTGGCTTCCGCCTTCACGTTGAGTGTACCTTCTCCGCTGATTCCCAGCGAAGTGCCGACCGGCCCGACCTGGATGCCCGTGCCGGCCGAGCGGATGTTGTTGACCGTGCCTTCCGCGAGTTGGATGCGCGTAGAACCAGCGCAGAGGATGCCGTCTTCCAGCGTCAGGTCAACGCCGGCCAGGGTGATGACCGCTCCCTCCGCAATCGTGAAGGCTTGCGTCCCGGTGCCTTTCAGTACATCCCTGTCCTGCGCGATGAATCCGCTCGTGATGGAAGACAGGTCGACGGTACGGTCCAGCTTGACTTTCTGCGCATAGACATGCCCGCTTTCCAGAAGGAGCGATCCGATCGAACCTTCGTAAGTCAGAGCGCCGGCCGTCGCGACAATCTTGTAGCGCATCGCTTCGCTCTTGGTAGGATACAGCGCCGCGACAAAAGTGCTGGAGGCGCCGTCGGCCATCAGGTTCACCGGCCCGGTGACAGGATCGCTGAAAAGCGATGTGCGCTGCACCAGGAAGGTCTCTCCTTTCGCGTTTTCGGCCGAAATCGAAACGCGGGCCGGTGCGATGGGATTGCCCCTCCAGTCCACGATGGAGATCTGGAGGACGGCAAGCGGGGTAGTAAAGCGGACCGTCTGGCTCTCGAGCGACATATATCCGCCTTCCAGGTCAATGGTAAAGACCTTGCCCTCCGCCGTGCGGTAACTGTATTTGCCGAGAAGGTCCTCGAGTTTCCCTTTCTGGTCCTGCAGGGAGAACTTGTCGCCGGGGGTGGCGAAGACCAGTTTGCCCGTGCTCAGGTCGCCCATATCGATCTTTCCCGATACCGCATCCCCATAGACGAAATTCAGCGTGCCCGTGAGCGTCGATTCGACGCCCTCCGACTGGGCTTTCAGGTTACCAATATGGACGGGCTGGTCTTTATTCTCCTTGTCGAAGGCATAGACGGCGACCACGTCTCCTTCTTTCCATACCGGGATGAAGGCGTCGCCCTCGATAACGGCCGCTTTCGTGTATTTGTAGCCTGTATAGCCTCCCGTAAAGGACAGTTCGCAGCTGAGCTGCTGACCGTCTTCATATTTTGCCTGCTCGTGACACGATGCAGCAAGGGCCAGGAGCAGGAAGGACAGGGCGAGGGAAAGCAGGCGTTTCATTTTCTATTCTTTTACGTATTTTGTGACATTCTGGGGATCGGTACTGACATCCTGGTCCTGGAGGAAGAGGTTGTCGTATTTTCCGACCGGAAGGTCACGGAAAATGTAGTAGTTGGCCTTGCGGGCGGCTTCGATATGGTCGGTCAGCGCCGTGTTGATCGCACCGGCGGCCACATCCACCAGGATAGACAGCAGGGAGCGTCCACTATCGGAAGAACTGCCCGAATTGACCGACAGGTCGAGGAACAGGTTGCAGGTGCGGTCGAACAGCACCTGGTCGGTGAGGGCCGATTTGATGATGTAGCGGATTTCCGTATTGATGCCCAGGCCCTGCTTGGCCCAGGACTCGATGACGGAGAACACCACGGCGTCGGCGCCGAAGAATTCGTGGAACTGCTTGAGCGGTTTGTCGAGGAACAGTTCCGCGTCGTAGCCGCTCTCCTGCCGGAGGACGGCCATCGCCAGCGACGGCGGAATCACATAATAACCGGCTTCTGCCAACGGACGGCTGATGGAGGTATAGAGCAGCTCCTTCGCCTCCACATTGGCCGAGTTGTTGATCGGGGGCATGACGAGCAGCGTCACAGGCTTCTCCTCATACATACCGGGATAGAGCTGGCCGCGCGTCAGGTCGGCCGAAGCGCCGCACGCGGAAAGCAGCACTACGAGAACGAAAAGGGGAACAATCTTTCTCATATCACTTGAACAGTCTTTCAGCCAGCGGCTTGATGAAGGTAATGGATTCAGGATACAGGCGCATCTCCATCTCGAAGAGTTCCCGGCTTCTTGCCTGGAAAGCCGCGGAAGACACTGCGTAAGTAAGGGATTCCTTCTGACGCGAAGAAGCATGCTGTGAGAAAGCCGTGAGCGTTTCGGGCTGGGCCAGCAGCCAGGCGTATTCCGCGCAGATGCCCGGAGGGGGCACCTGGCGCCAGCCGCCCGGATTGTTGACCAGCCGTTCGTACATGACCAGCATCGAGCAAAGGCTCTCGGGGCTCTCCGTTGCCGAAGAGCGATAGGCCAGGCGCTCGTATTCGGTCACGCCATCGTATTCGCCGCCCCAGTTATAAAGGATCTGGGCGGTCGGACCACAAGCGGTAAGCAGCAGTCCGGCCGCCAGGACGACAAGCGGAAGGATCCGTCTCATAGCGTAATGACCTTCGTATCGCCGGCAGAGACGAAGATCCGCTGGCTCAGGACCCTTTGGCCATGACGGCGGACGATCACCTCGTGGACGCCGGGACGGATCGTAATCATGTTCTCAGCCGTTTTCCTGATGTTGCGTTTTCTTTTGAACTGGCTGTCCTTCACGGTATAGACGTGATAGGTATTGTGGTCGATGGTCACTTCCACCGGGTAGGAACGGTCGGCGAAAACGATCAGGCCGGCTTCATCGCTACGGCCGGATACCACGGTGTGGGAGCCCACGCCGCAGCCCGTCAGCATCAGGGCTGCCGCAAAGAGAACTAGGAAAAGTCTTTTCATGGCTTATTCGTCAAGGATGTAATAATTGTCGAGATGTTCTTCGTCGAGGTCCTGGCCCGCGTAGGAGCAGAAGGAGATCTCCGTCTCCGGCGTGTCGCCGAACGAACTGAGCACCGTCACCACGCCGATGAGCGTACCGGGCAGCTCGATCTCCATTCCGGTCTGCGGATTCTTGACCTTGCGGCCTTTCTTGTAGACATTGAACTTGTCGCCCACGGCGATACCCTGTGCCAGGCCGCCGGAGATGATGTACGAACCGGCGTCTTCGGCCAGCAGATAGGAACGCCAGGGCTTGTCCATACACTTGTTGATGATGTTCTCCACCAGCTGCGTGAGCGCTGCGGAGATCGCTTTGTCGCTGAGGGTGGCATCGAAGCCGGCGGTGCCGCCGATGCCGAGGGTCTGCTTGGTCGTGGTTTCGGCATAGCCCTTGGCCTCGTCGGAGTAGATGATCAGGCCGGTGGCCGCCTCGACCAGACGGACGCTGACGCCCGCCTCGACGGTCTGGGTCTTGGACGAGGAGAAGATGCTCTCGTTGCCTTCGTTCTTGCGGCCGTATTCCGTGATGGAGCCCAGGATGATGTAGTCGGCGCCGATCTTGTTCATCTGGTCGCCGGCTTCACGGACGAGGACGTCGAGGTCTTCCCGTTCCAGCAGGATGAACTTGCCGCTCTGGGCGAGTTTCGAAGAGAGGATGTCGAGCGCCTGTTTGCGCATCGGGTCGTTTTCCTTGTCATAGAACAGGCCCTTTCCATACTGGGTCTCGTTGGTGAAACGGCCGATGGCCACTTTCCGTTTGATGGTCTTCTCCTGCGCGAAGACAGGGGCGGCAGCCAGGACGGCTACCACGACGACCAAAAGGGTACGCATAAATCTTTTCATCGTATCGGTATTGAATGATTCTCGTTTCATCTTGCAAAATTAAAGATAAAAACCAACAATTATCCGCTTGCCTATCAAATATCGAACCAAGGATTATTTCGACGGCACGGCGCCGCAGATAACGATTTATTTCGTATCTTTGAAATTCTGAACCATTCATCAATGAAACGTCTAACAATTGCATTTATATGAAACAAATCGTCGAATGCGTACCCAACTACAGCGAGGGACGCGATAAATCGGTCATTGACAACATCGTCGCCGCCATCGGATCGGTCGAGGGCGTAAAGGTGCTCGACGTGGATCCGGGTGAAGCCACCAACCGCACCGTCGTCACCTTCGTCGGCGAGCCGGCCGCCGTGTGCGAAGCCGCTTTCCGCGGCGCAGCCAAGGCGCAGGAACTCATCGATATGCGACACCACCACGGCGCCCATCCCCGCTCGGGCGCGACGGACGTGCTTCCGCTCATCCCCGTGTCGGGCATTACGCTTGAGGAGTGCGCTTCGTTGGCAAGAGAGCTGGCGAAGCGTCTTTATGAAGAACTGGGCATTCCCTGCTACTGCTACGAGGCTGCCGCCTTCAAGCCGGAGCGCAAGAACCTGGCCGTCTGCCGCGCAGGCGAATACGAGGCCCTGCCCGAGAAGATCGCCGACCCGGCCCGCCGTCCCGACTTCGGCCCGACGGCATACAACGACACCGTGGCCCGCTGCGGCGCGACGAACGTCGGCGCCCGCAACTTCCTGGTCGCCGTGAACTACAACCTCAACACCACCTCCACCCGCCGGGCGATGGCCATCGCCTTCGACGTGCGCGAGAAAGGCCGCAAGGCCCGCGAAGGCGGTTCGCTCACCGGCAAACTGCTCAAGGACGAGAAGGGCGAGCAGATCTGGATTCCCGGTACGCTGAAGGGTTGCAAAGCCATCGGCTGGTATATCGACGAATACGGCATCGCCCAGGTGTCGATGAACATCACCGACATCGACGCCACGCCGCTCCACGTGGCCTACGAGGAGGTTTCCCGCGCTGCTGCCGCCCGCGGCCTGCGCGTGACCGGTGCCGAGATCGTCGGTCTGGTACCGAAGAGGGTGCTTCTGGAGGCCGGCAAGTTCTACCTGGCCCGCCAGCAGCGTTCCCTGGGCATCGACGAAAGCGAGATCCTGAAGATCGCCGTCAAGTCGATGTCGCTCGACGACCTGAAGCCTTTCAATCCCAAGGAGAAAGTCATTGAATTCCTGATGCAGGACGAAGCGGAGGAAGCCCGCAGGCATCGCCTCGTCCGGATGACCGCCGAAGGTTTCGCCCGCGAAACGGCCTCCGAATCACCCGCACCGGGCGGCGGTTCCATCTCGGCCTATATGGGCGCCCTGGCCTCCGCGCTGGGCACGATGGTGGCCAACCTCTCCGCCCACAAGCGCGGTTGGGACGACCGCTGGAAAGAGTTCTCCGACGTCGCCGAGGCAGGACAGCTCCTGATGCAGGAACTGCTCGACCTGGTGGACGAAGACACCGCCGCCTTCGACCGGATCATGGCCTGCTTCGGTATGCCGAAAGGCACCGAAGAGGAGAAAGCCGCCCGCGCTGCCGCCATCGAGGAAGCCACGCTCTATGCCGCTTCCGTTCCGCTGAAGACCATGGAAGCATCGCTGAAAACCCTGCCGCTGGCCCTCGAAATGGCCCGCAAGGGAAATCCCGCTTCCGCCTCGGATGCCGGCGTGGCCGCCCTGGCCGCCCGTGCCGCCTGCCGTGGCGCCGAACTGAACGTGCGCATCAACGCCTCCGGTCTCAAGGACAAGACCCCGGCCCAACCGCTGATCGAGCGGGCCGCGAAGATCCTCCTGGAAGCCGAGGCGATGGAAGAACTGGTTCTCGAAGCCGTCAACAACAACATCAATCAATAACATGACTTTCCAAGAAGAAATATTGCTGGGCATTCCGGATGAGCTGCCGCAGGTGAAAGCCTACGACCCGGACATCAACCATGCCCCCAAGCGCAAGGATATCCTCTCGCCCGAAGAAAAAGTGCTGGCGCTCAAAAACGCCCTGCGCTACTTCCCGGAGCGGCATCACGCAGTGCTGGCCGCGGAGTTCGCGGAAGAGCTGCACAAGTACGGACGGATCTATATGTACCGTTTCCGTCCTTCCTACGAGATGTATGCCCGTCCGATCGACGAGTACCCTGCCCGCTCCCGCCAGGCGGCGGCCATCATGGCCATGATCCAGAACAACCTGGACCCGCGCGTGGCACAGCATCCGCACGAACTGATCATCTACGGCGGCAACGGCGCCATCTTCCAGAACTGGGCACAGTACCGGCTGGTGATGCAGTACCTGGCCACGATGACCGACGAACAGACGCTGGTGATGTACTCCGGCCACCCGCTGGGCCTCTTCCCCAGCCACAAGGATGCACCGCGGGTGATCGTTACCAACGGTATGGTCATCCCGAACTATTCGAAGCCCGACCACTGGGAGAAATTCAACGCCCTGGGCGTTTCGCAATACGGCCAGATGACGGCCGGCTCCTATATGTACATCGGCCCGCAGGGCATCGTGCACGGCACCACCATCACGGTGATGAACGCTGCCCGCAAGCAGCTCCGCAAGCGGGGCCTGAGCGGTGACGACCGCGGCGGCGTCCTCTTCGTGACGGCCGGCCTGGGCGGCATGTCCGGCGCACAGCCCAAGGCCGGCAACATCGCCGGCGTGGTGAGCGTCACGGCAGAAATCAATCCCAAGGCAGCAGAGAAACGCTATGAACAGGGATGGGTGGATGAACTCCACCACGACCTGGAAGAACTGATCCCCCGCATCCGCAAAGCGGTGGCCGCCAAGGAGGTCGTCTCCCTCGCCTACGTCGGCAACATCGTCGACCTGTGGGAACGCCTCGCTGACGAAGGGGTTTCCGTCGACCTGGGTTCGGACCAGACCTCGCTCCACAATCCGTGGGCGGGCGGCTACTACCCCGTGGGATACAGCCTCGAGGAGTCCAAGAAGATGATGGCCGAGGATCCGGCCCGCTTCAAGGAAGCCGTCCAGGCTTCGCTCCGCCGCCACGTGGCTGCCATCAACCGGCTCGCCGATAAAGGAATGTACTTCTTCGACTACGGAAACGCCTTCCTGCTGGAAAGTTCCCGGGCCGGCGCCGACGTCCTGAAGGCCGACGGTTCGTTCCGCTATCCTTCTTATGTGCAGGACATTATGGGGCCGATGTATTTCGACTACGGCTTCGGTCCGTTCCGCTGGGTCTGTATGAGCGAGAAGCCGGAAGACCTGGCCAAGTCCGACGCCCTCGCGGTAAAGGTGCTCGGCGAAATCGCCGCCACCGCACCCGACGAGATCGCCGGGCAGATGCGCGACAACATCCACTGGATCGAAGAAGCCGGCCGGAACCACCTGGTGGTGGGATCGCAGGCCCGCATCCTCTACGCCGACTGCGAAGGCCGAACGAAGATCGCGCTGGCCTTCAACGACGCCATCCGGCGCGGCGAGATCACGGCCCCTATCGTACTGGGGCGTGACCATCACGACGTCTCCGGTACGGATTCCCCGTTCCGCGAGACCTCGAATATCTACGACGGCTCGCAGTTCACGGCCGACATGGCCGTCCAGAACGTCATCGGCGACGGCTTCCGCGGCGCCACCTGGGTCTCGATCCACAACGGCGGCGGCGTCGGCTGGGGCGAAGTCATCAACGGCGGCTTCGGTATGGTGATCGACGGTTCGGAAGATTCGGCCCGCCATATCCGGGAGATGCTCTTCTGGGACGTGAACAACGGCATCGCCCGCCGCAGCTGGGCGCGCAACGAAGGCGCCCGCTTCGCCATTGAGCGGGAGATGGCCCGTACCCCCGGACTCCGCGTCACCCTTCCCCATTTCGCCGATGAAAACCTGATCCAATCCATCCTGAAAAAATAACGATATGCATTATATCTCTCACGAACACCTGTCGCTGGAGCGACTCCAGCAGATCCTCGACAACGGCGAGCAACTCGTCCTGTCACAAGAGGCGGTGGAAGCCATCCAGAAGTGCCGGAAGTATCTGGACGCCAAGATGGAAGACATCGACCGCCCGGTCTATGGCATCACCACCGGCTTCGGCTCGCTCTACAACGTCACCATCCCGGCCGAAGACCTCTCGCAACTCCAGCACAACCTCGTGATGTCGCACGCCTGCGGCACGGGCGAGGAAGTACGCAGCGACATCGTGCGCCTGATGCTCCTGCTCAAGGCGCAGTCGCTTTCCTACGGCCACTCCGGCGCCCAGCTGGTCACCGTGCAGCGGATCATCGATATGTACAACAACGACATCCTCCCCGTGGTGTACCAGCAAGGCTCGCTCGGCGCCTCCGGCGACCTGGCTCCCCTCGCCCACCTCAGCCTCCCGATTATCGGGATGGGTGAAGTCCGCTACAAAGGGAAGGTGCGCCCCGCTGCCGAAGTGTGGAAAGAGATGGGCTGGGAGCCCATCCGCCTGCAGTCGAAGGAAGGCCTGGCCCTGCTCAACGGCACCCAGTTCATGAGCGCCCACGCCATCTGGTCGCTCATCCAGGCCAAACGCCTCTCGAAGTGGGCCGACCTGATCGGCGCTATGTCGCTCGAAGCCTACGACGGCCGTATCGAGCCCTTCCTGCCGCTCAGCCACCGCATCCGTCCCCACAGAGGACAGCTCGCCACCGCGAAACGTTTTCTCAAGATTCTGGAAGGAAGCGAGTTGATCAACCGCCCGAAGGAACACGTGCAGGATCCCTACAGTTTCCGCTGCATCCCGCAGGTGCACGGTGCCGTCAAAGACAATCTTGCCTACGTGCAGTCCGTCATCGAGAATGAGATCAACGGCGTGACCGACAACCCGAACGTCTTCCCCGACGAAGACATGGTGATCTCGGCCGGCAACTTCCACGGCGAGCCCATCGCCATCCCGATGGACACGATGGCCATCGCCCTGTCGGAACTGGCCAGCATCTCGGAGCGCCGCGTCTATCTGCTCATCCACGGTTACCGCGGCCTGCCGCGTTACCTGGCTCCCAACCCGGGCCTCAACAGCGGCTTCATGATCCCGCAGTACACGGCCGCCTCGATCGTAAGCCAGAACAAGGGCCTCTGCTGGCCCGCTTCCTGCGACTCGGTCCCTTCCTCCAACGGACAGGAGGACCACGTGAGTATGGGATCCAACTCCGCCACCAAACTGGTGCGCGTCGTGGACAATGTGGAAACCGTACTGGCCATCGAGCTGTTCAACGCCGCCCAGGCGCTGGATTTCCGCCGCCCGGCCCATTCCTCCCCACTGCTCGAGCAGATCCACGCTGACTTCCGCGCCGTGGTACCGTTCCTCGAGGTGGACACCTACATGCACCCGCTGATCATCAGCGCCGCGAAGTTTATCCGCGAAAAACAATATCTGTAAGATGAGACGCTTGTTCCAGCACATCGGTACGCTTGCGGGCATCGTGCCCGCAAGCGTCCGTCGCAAGGAAGGCGCGGCCATGGACGAAGTCGGAACGCTTTCCGACGCCTGGCTGCTGGTGGACGGCGGGCGCATCGCCGCTTTCGGCGATGCCGCCACGCCCGTCCCGCCCGGCGCCGACGAAGTCATCGACTGCGAAGGCGGCCTGATGATGCCCGCCTTCTGCGACAGTCACACCCACATCGTCTATGCCGGCTGCCGCGACGGGGAATTCCTCGACAAGATCAACGGTCTTTCGTACGAAGAGATCGCCGCCCGTGGCGGCGGTATCCTCAACTCCGCCGACCTGCTGCACAAGACCTCGGAAGACGAACTCTACCGCCAGGCGATGGAGCGCGTCCGCGAAATGGTCTCGCAAGGCACCGGTGCCATCGAGATCAAGAGCGGCTACGGGCTCAATCCGGTCGATGAGCTGAAAATGCTCCGCGTCATCGACCGCATCAAAGCCACCTCCCCCGCCATGATCAAGGTCACCTTCCTCGGCGCGCACGCGGTAGGCCGCGGCTACACCAAGGAAGATTATGTGGCCGCCGTATGCCGGATGATGCCGGAAGCGGCCCGTTACGCCGATTTCGTCGATATCTTCTGCGAAGAAGGCTTCTTCACCGTCGAAGACGCCACCCTCGTGCTGGAAGCCGGCCTCAGGGCCGGCCTGCGCCCCAAGATCCACGCCAACCAGCTGGCATTCAGCGGCGGCGTCCAGGTCGGTGCCAAATACGGTGCCCTGTCGGTCGATCATCTGGAGAAATCCGGTCCGGCCGAAATCGAAGCCCTGCAGGACAGTGTGACCATGCCTACCTTCCTGCCGGGTTCTTCCTTCTTCCTCCGGATTCCTGACGGGCCTGCAAAAGACTATATCGCCGCAGGCCTGGGAATCGCCCTGGCCTCCGACTACAATCCCGGCTCATCGCCCGCGGGCGATATGCGCTGGATCTGGTCCCTGGGCTGCATCCGGATGCGCCTCACGCCGAACCAGGCCTTCAACGCCGTCACGCTCAACAGTGCCTACGCCATGGGCGTCGGCGACCAGTGCGGATCGATCACGGCCGGCAAGCGCGCCGACCTAATCCTCACCCGCCCCGGCTGGACGCTGACGAAGATTCCCTATCTCCACCATACGCCGTTCATCCGGCAAGTCTATCTGCAGGGGAAAGCGATATGAAACGGCGGAGGGCCATCTTTCTGCTCTGCCTGACACTGCTGACGGCATCCTGCGGCATCATGAAGCCGCGGAATGCCGTCGTCATCACCGACCACGAAGAGATGATGGCCATCCTCCAGGAGCACTTCCCGGAACTGTACACGCTTCACGAGCAGGAGCGCATCGAAGTCGACGAAATCTACTTCTACACTACCCGGCGCGGCGAGCCGAAATACAAAATCTCCTTGCGGTATATGCCACCCCACGCCCATTGACGCAGGGACAGCCTGATTAGTAGCGGGCTACTCCCGCCAGATGAGGATCGATTCGATCCGGGCATCGGGCTTGAACTTCGGATTATCAAGCTCGATGCGGCCATTTGTGGACGGCTCGACCGGTGATACCAAGGACTCGCGGGATGTACGGAAAGCGATCCAGGTGTTCCACCGCTCCACTTCAATCTGGACAGTCCCGTCCATCAGCATCCCTACCCGAGGATCATCCGCACCGAAAGTCAGACAGTCATTGATGCGGGCGCCCACATAAGGCTGGACCTTGCCGGGCCCGGCCTCATAGGTAGAACGGGCGACACAGTAGTCCGGGAAACGGACTTCGACGGAATAGACTTTCCCTCCGTCCATCTGGACCTCCAGGCCGTCGACGCCGTCGCGGCTGATCAGCCACAGGTCACCGCCGCTGGAATAGACTGCCTTGTAGCCCTTGGGATCATAGCTGAAGGAAAAGTCAGGCGCAGGCTGGCCGAGCAGGATGTTGCCGAAACCCTCCGCGTGGATGCAGGCATAGCGGTAGTCCGCATTGCGGGCCATGGTACTGCCATCCCATAGATAGTCGACGACCAGGTCACCGTGGAAAGCCTGCTCGTCGAAATCCATCGGGTCGTTGAGCCGGACCCGCACGCCTTCCGGACGGAATTCATAGTCATAGCTGCCCGCCTTCATCGCATCGCGCAGTGCAGTCAGGTCGGCGCCGGCAAGCCGGACCATGTCTTCGAAATCATCCCGCTTCGGGACAGGAGAAAACGGAGTGTCCACTTCGTGCGCCCCGCCCTGGGCCGGATCGTATTCATAATAACGGATATACTTGACCGACGAGACATCGCAGCCCCCGTTCTCCAACAAGCAGGTCAGGATGTGGCCGTCCGCCTTGTACCGATAGCAGGCCATTTGGAAGCCATCGTAGCAGTCTCCGTCAAACAGACTATAGGACAGACTGTTGCAGGAGCCGACAAATTCCATGGCCCCATCGAAGGAATTCCGGAGCTCCTCTTTGATGCTGTCCTTGACGGTCTGGGAAGCGAATTTGTCGGTCATGATATTCCCGCCGAAGCAGGAGAAGATCCGGAAGAGTTCGTCAAAGGTGAAAGTGTTTTCCACGGCGGCAGGAGTCGCCGTCACGGGTTCCGTCTCCGTTTTTGTCTCCGCCACAACTTCGGGGGAAACGGGCTCAGCGCCTTCATTGCCTGCAGCGGGTTTTTCCCCTTTGCAGGACACGAGCAGAAGTGCGCAGAAAAAAAACAGTTGAAACAGTCTATTCATGGCTAATTCCGTTGACACGATACAAAAATAAGAAATTATCCGGCAACGGGGGAATCTGTTTTTTGTGTAAGTTTGTATATGGTTTAATCTTTCGCGAATGATGCTGCACAAACTGTTTCGTTTTTCCCTTGTCCTCATCTTGGCCCTGCCGGCCTGCACCCCAAAAACTGAACCGCTATGCAGGGCCGACAGGATCGTGAAGGAACTGCACGATCCCTCTTCCAACTATGTCGTGGTGGTGGCGCACCGGGGCGACTGGCGGAACTACCCTGAGAACTCCCTTCCGGCCATCGAATCCTGCATCCGGATGGGCGTGGACGTGGTGGAGATCGACCTTAAACTCACCAAAGACAGCGTACTGGTCCTGAGCCACGACCGCACGCTGAACCGCTGTACGACCGGAAGCGGTCCCATCAGCGATTACACCTACGAGGAAATCCTGAACTTCGACCTCAAGGCAGGCCATGGCATCGGCCGCCCCGGCATCAAGATGCCTACGCTTCGGGAAGCCCTGGAAGTCTGCAAGGACCGGATCGTGGTCAACGTAGACCAGGGTTATGACTACTACGACCTGGTCCTTCAGGTCACGGAAGAACTGGGCGTCACCGACCAGATCCTGATCAAGAGCGGCAAGCCCCTGTCCGACGTGAAAGCAAAGATGGAAGAGCACCCGCGCAACATGATGTACATGCCGGTGGTGACAGCAGCGCCCGCTGCACAGATGACCGTTTTCAACGGCTATATCGATGAAGAGAAACCCCTCCTCGCCTACGAACTCTGCTTCGGAGAACTGAATGACGATGTCCGTACGGCCGCCCGCCGGATCCTGGACGACGGCTCCAAACTATGGGTCAATACCATCTGGGCCTCCCTCTGCGGCGGCTATGAAGACGATGCCGCCGATGCGGCCGACGACCCCGATACAGTCTATGGTCCCATCCTGGACCTCGGCACCTCCATCATCCAGACCGACCGCCCCGAACTGCTGATCCGCTACCTCGATTCCTCAGGCCGGCATACGCTGCCGTGAACCGTCACACGCTGCCGTGAACCCGTTTCCTCGCGGCATGCTTCACCGCCCTGCGCATCCAGCGAAGCCGGTAGCTCTGCTCCTCCGCCTCCCCGAAACGGTCGCGATAGTCTGAAACCTTCCACCACCCCCGGTACATGCGCTTCAACCCCTTGGCCCGCGTCCCATAGGGATGCCTGGCCAACACATCCTTGTCGACCCCCACATTCAACGTCGCAAGCATACTCCCATGCACCGCCGCAACCCGCTCCCGAAACGCCTTCACTTCCTTCACCCGCCGCTTGTATTCTTTCTTCGAATGATAGGAATTGCTCATGATAAAATGATACTTCTCATTTATAATTGAAGATTCATCAGTTCATCCGGCACATCGCGGCCGGAAGCCTTACAAACCTCGATAAATTGCTGAATGGCAATCAGAAGGTTTTTCCGCTTGGCGTCATAGTCACCATTAGCGGTCTTGTTCCGATCTTCCTGTTCCTTGAGCCTTGCCTTGTCCAACTCATATTGAGACTGTAAAGACAGGAGAATATGAGCAGGGATCCCTATGGCTTTTTCCATTTGGAGCGCCATACCGGCACTAAGCGGCCGCTTCCCCTTGATCACCTCATTAATTCGGGAAGCCGGCACCCCCATGGCAGCCGCAAGTTCCTTTTGTGACATCTTCCGGTCCTTGAGCTCATCCTGGATATACTCTCCAACCGGAATCGCCATGTGCGGTGCCGCGTTGCTCAAATCATAGGTCATCATAGTGGTCTGACAGATCTTTCAGCACAAATATAATGAAAAAAAATACCAAATTACCAAATAATGTAATTTATCAAAACTAGATCACTTTAGATCTTGATCAACGGCTCGCCCAGCGCCTCCGATAGTTTTGCGAGAGAGGCCAGCGTATAATTTGGAAAGCCTCGGGTCCACCGCGTTATCTGCGTTTCATTGCATCCGATGATGGCTGCCAACTCCCGCTGCGACATTCCTATCCGCTTCAAGATTGCATCAATTTTGTCCACAATCGCACACGCCCAATCCATCTCCAGCTTGATGGCCGGCGAGACTTTTTCCAATTGTTCTTGAAACTGTTTGTTGTGCTTCATAGCAGATACTTTGAATCTTATATAGTCAGCGCAATATAGTCAGCGCAAATATAGCAAACTTTACATTAATGTAAAGGTGTTTGCATAAATAATGTTTGCGTAATCACTAATGATGGCATACTATAATGCCTGACTAATCTTAAATAGGATTATTCAGATCCTTCCTCTGGCGTCCAATTAGTTAGTTCACCTGCTTTTGAAGAGATTTCTCTTGCAACATCAGGAAGACTATGCGTAAAAATAACAATCTCTTTGTTTCCTTGTTTGACCACCGGAGCCGGATATTGGTTATGAGAGAAGGCGTTTCGTATTTTTTTTAAAGCTACTTTATTTAAGTTGGGGGTTTTCGTATCTGCATTTTGAATATCATTGAAATCATACCGAGCATCTTCATCAGAGAACAATTCCGGTTTTTCCTCGCAGATGGCTCTTTCATAACCCTGAATCTTGGTAATAACCGGGACTCTTTCATGATCATAAGAAACGAGTTCTTCCTTTATGGCTTCTAAGGGGATGCTATTTTCCGTTTTAGGCTGATATTCTAATAATGTGTTTATTCTTTTATCGGACAATACCGAATAGAGTTCTCCATAGTTCTTAACCTTAACATTCCTTTGCCTTATCGTCTTACCTTTATAATTAGTTGTCACATCTACTGTTTGCTCAAGGACGCTGTTTCCAGTCGGATCAATGTCTGCCAATTTCATTTGCCCACCGGCCGGCCCAACAACGTCTCTTGAAAGAAGAAACAACGTTGCGTCCTGTATCATGTATTGCCTAATCTTTTTTTCATTTTTGCACATTTTATTATATGCCGCGCGAAGCTTTTCTGCTAATTCTTTAGTGCCGGCTATCGGTCTGGCTGATTCCCGGACGTGTCCGAAAGCGTTTTTCAATTGAAAAAAATAGAGACTATTTTGACAGGAATCTCTCTCTGCACGAATAATATAACCCAACCTTTTATCGCCGAACTCCTTCTTTTCCCTGTCAATAATCTTGTAAAAATCATATTCCCCGTTCCCTGTTTCAAGATGGTCATAGTAATAACCTTGATTCTGGTCCTGAAGTTCTTCTTCCAAGTAGGTCAGAATCAAGAATGACATATTGATTCTTTCTTGTTCTTTAAGAAAGCGGGCGGTTTTGGGACAATTATTGGCAATGATTTTAAGAGCCGGTTTCAAAAAAAGCCCGCGAGGAAGAAAGATACCTATCCTTTCGCCCGTTATTTCATCCTTGATATAACGTGTAGATAGTGATCTGAAATAGCTTTCTTGTTTATCATGTGACCATTTGACTCGGTTTGGATGTAAGAAATGAGCATCGTCGGGAATGCTTCCAGAGAGGTAGGCCCTTCGTTCTTCGAGATAGGCCTGGTAAAAATCAATTGTTGACCGCATCTGCCCGCGATGCCGAGAAAAGACGCGAGATAAAAAAGGATGGCTGCTTGGCCCATCAAGGAGTCCAGCCCTTTTGCATGAAACTTCAAGTTCTTCCGAGAATGTAGCTATGAGCCCCTGCAGAATGCTAAATTGTTGACCGGTCATTTTCTTTTCGGGATGATTATCGGGAAAAGACTGGAAGCGGACGATATCTTTAGCAAGATAATCAGACAAAACTCCTGGTTTGAGCCTTACTCGAGTTTTTTTACCAATCTTATTATCCCGTTGGAAAACTACTTCAAGGTTGTCTTTGAGACGTGATAATCTAATGTCGGTCTCCTCAATCATCTTAGATATGACTCTCTCTTTGAATTTGTTGTAATCCTCATGACTTGATTCACCTTTAAGAAACAGTTGAAGCTTTTGAGGGATTGCTTTAATAGGAATATCAATGTCACTCAAACTTTTTATAGTTCCATCCGATACTCCTTGGAAGAATTTTCGATATTGTTCAGTTGTCTGTGATAATAATTGTTCTACACTTACCCCTTCATTATACTTCTTTGAAAGATAGTAATAGAAGGCCATGGCCGGCAATTCATACTTACTTATCCAGCAGTCTGGCGTAGTGTTTCTAACACGATATCGTACAGTGTTATTTTCTGTATACTGTTCGAAACGAGGCATGATATCACCGTATAATGAGATGCCTATCATATCTCCATTGAAAACGTATCGTGTCCCAGATTCAGTTATGAAAGGATAATCTATGTTCGCTTCTTCTTCATTGTTTCTAATGACAGGGAATCCATGGATTGAGAATTGCTCTTTTAGCTTGGATTCAACCTCGTGTCTCCTTCCGAAACAGTTGAGACCATCTTGGATAATACGAACCCTGCCGACACCATCCATATAGTCAGTAATACCATGGTGAACGTATTTCAAATACCCGGCATTGACTTGGAATCGAAGTTTTTCGAAGGAGCCAGTAGTATCAAAATAATTTAAAAGCAGGGCTGGGTACCTATCGGAGTAACGTTTCATGAAGACGGGTCTTCCGTCAATACCTATGATTTCAAACTTTGTTTTTATGGTATCTGGAAGCACCATATACAACTCGTCTGGACATTTCGCCAGTTCGTTAAGCATATCAAGTTTTATCTGCGTTTCTCCAATCGAGATGTCAAGCCTTCTGTTTGGGAGATGGATGCAATAAACGGAAATAAGTTCTTTCAGGAGGCGTCTCTGTGAAATACTTCCATCATTTGTTGATGAAGGGAATTGACCCAATAGACCGCATTCACTTAAGAAATCCGAAATATATCTTCGTTCTATAAACAGGGCTATTGTCAAGATTTCCCCAAATCGAGTCAAACGGTCGAATCTTTCCTTTTCTACTCTATATGGTTTTTTATCTTTATAAATATATAACTCATTATCACCGGGTTTACGCGTGGGACAAAAGAGCCAGTCAGGATTAAGTATATAGCCATCAGTATTCTTGAGATAGGAATCTTTGGTAAAGAAGTCCATGGATTGAGGGCTTAAAAGAGATGTTTGCTTATATCTCTCTTTGATGACTCTAGGCGCAGCTTTTAATAATCCGATTAGATGATTACTCCAGACATTTTCGTACTTTCGGTAATAATAATCATTGATTTTTCCATCATTTGTTTTGTAATGCAAATTAATGTCTCTTAAATGAGATAGAACGTTAACTCCATTTAACAATAATTGTTTGGTGTCCTTGAATGATACATTGTAGTGGAAAGACTCGCCTTTAATACTACCTATTTTTATATCATTTAAAAGATCCAAGAACGGAAAATGAGTTCGAAGCAACTTGTCTGCCTTTGATGATTGTTCGGGTTTAAGGTGAATGACGAAAAGGGACAACTTCCAAATGTTGGCCTCAAGATCCAATTCATTTCCTCTAGGGTCAAAAAGCGGTTCCTGCGGAATATGCAACTGCTTCATCACATCGAGCACAGTGAGGAAGATATTGTTTCTTGCCATTGCGGCGTACGCGCCGAAAATCGGTTTCAGCTGCGAATCGGGTTTAAGTGAGAGTTTCATATAATACGATAGTTATAACAAAAATAACGAATTAGATCAAAAAACAATGTTATCTTTGTAAAAAAGAATGTGATTCAGGAGGTTTTATGGATAGAACTTTTGATGTATCGCTTTCTGCGAGTTCCTTTTACGCGATTTAGGTTGTAAAGACCTGCACTTTAGTAGGAAGAAACAACTAATGAACTCTTGCGAAGTAAAGAATTGTTGTTGTAAAGACCTGCACTTTAGTAGGAAGAAACAACTGTCTTCGAATACCACAAGTGCCCTTTCACAAGTTGTAAAGACCTGCACTTTAGTAGGAAGAAACAACTGTTATACAAATAAGGACAACCCCAACTATGTTGTAAAGACCTGCACTTTAGTAGGAAGAAACAACGCCCTTCTCGTGAACGAAGCGAAGAATATCGTTGTAAAGACCTGCACTTTAGTAGGAAGAAACAACAGTTACCAAAAATTTTTGATATTAGCAAATGTTGTAAAGACCTGCACTTTAGTAGGAAGAAACAACGCCATTTGCATCTTTACCATTACGAAAGTTGTTGTAAAGACCTGCACTTTAGTAGGAAGAAACAACACGAGTTGTGAACGGATTATGATATGTTTCGTTGTAAAGACCTGCACTTTAGTAGGAAGAAACAACTATCAAGTTCTTTAGCTTTATCAAGATACCGTTGTAAAGACCTGCACTTTAGTAGGAAGAAACAACTGCCAACCGTCGTTTTCAGCTACACATTCTGTTGTAAAGACCTGCACTTTAGTAGGAAGAAACAACCAATAACCTTTCGGTGCAAAAAGAGATTGAGTTGTAAAGACCTGCACTTTAGTAGGAAGAAACAATTACAGTCAGAAATCGAGTAGGAGGTAAACGAAAGTAAAAGTTTATCTCCTACTTTCGTTTACCGACCTCTCACACCACCGTACGTGCCGTTCGGCATACGGCGGTTCCTTACATTTTGTGCATTTGAACATAGTAGTCCAGCAGGCAGGGATAACCCGCTTTGCGGAGGTTCATATCGGTGGCAGAGCGCGACATTATTGCGCTTCCTGCCACCCGCCAGTATCCGCTGCTGCTATTTCCCCATTGGTATGCCCGGTGCGGCTTGATGCCGCACTTGATTAGGTTCTTTACCCGTGTACGAGGTCGCTTCCACGCCTTCCAGATACACATCCGGATGCGCCTGCGCAGCCATTGGTCGATTGCTTCAAGCGCGGATTTCATATCCGCCAGCTTGAAGTACCCGACCCAGCCGCGTATCGTTTCGTGGAGTACCTGTTTGCGCCGCTCGTAGCCCATTCCATTGCTACGGCCTGTCAGCAATTTCAGTTTCGCCTTCAGTTTGGCAATGCTCTTGGGGTGCGTCCGAAGCCTTCACCCTTCTCCTGTCTTATAGAACGAGTAGCCGAGGAACTTCATCTCGTACGCCTTGCCCACTTCTGTTTTCTCTCGATTTACTTTCAGATGAAGTTTCTTCTCGATGAACTTCGTGATGCCTTCGCATACGCGTTCCGCCCCTCGTCTGCTCTTGCAGAAGATTAGGCTGTCGTCCGCATAGCGCACGAAAGGGTGTCCTCTCCGTTCCAGCTCCTTGTCCAGCTCGTTGAGTACGATGTTGCTCAGTAGCGGACTCAGCGGGCCGCCCTGCGGCGTCCCCTCCGGGGTCGGGTGGTACATTCCGTCAATCATCACTCCTGCGTACAGGTATTTGTGGATGAGGCTTATTACTCTTCCGTCCTTTACCGTATGCGACAGGAGTTCTATTAAGTAGCTTTGATTGACCGTATCGAAGAACTTTTCGAGGTCAATGCCGACCGCGTATTCGTGGCCCGCATCAAGTATCTCCTGCGCCCTTCTCAACGCATCGTGTGCGCCTCGTCCAGGCCGGAAGCCGAAGCTCCCCGCACTGAACTGCGGTTCGTACATCGGGCCAAGCACCTGTGCTATGGCCTGCTGGATTACACGGTCAACGGCAGTCGGGATTCCCAACTTGCGTGTCTTCCCGTTGTCTTTGGGGATTTCTACCCTGCGTACAGGCGCTGGCTTGTATTTCCCCGTCAAGATGAGACCCTTCAACTCTGTGCCCCGGAGTTCCCAGTACTTCGGCAAGTCCTTTACCGTCATCCCGTCGACACCTCCGCTCCCGCCGTTCGACATCACCTTCCTAATCGCTCGGCTGATGTTATAGGGAGACACGATGAGTTCCAGAAGATGCTTCTCATCTATCTGCACCTCCACAAGTTCGTCTTCTGTTATCTCCATGAAAGTCTGCACCCCTGCAAGCCCTTTGGCTTCCAGCCTATCTCCTTGAAGGTGGTCTGCGGTTCGTGCCGCAGTTTTCTGCTCTCGTTCTTTCATAAAGTTCCTTTCTACAAACTTGTTTCAATAAGGTTCGGTCCTTCCCTGCCGTGTCGATATTAAGCAGGTACTATGACCTCGGCTGACTTCTCGCAGTTCGTTGTTACTGCTCGACTTCTTTTTTTTTGAAGCCTCGCCTGCGAGACCTCCCCAGTTATGGACGCACTCTTTCCGGTTTATACCCGCTTGGTTTACTGTCAGCAGTTCGGATAGTTATCGGGCTTGTGCTTCTGTTGCAGCATTGCCCCTGCCTTTCAGCCTTATACCAAGTTCTTGTTCATCGGGCCAACCTTTTGCCGCCGGCTTCCTTCAGATTCCACCTCGCGGCGGACACCCTTGCCTTTGGCTGTAACCTTCCCACTATCAGGGCGGTTTGGGGACTTACACCCGTTAGACTGCGTTCGTGCTGGGCGAACAACATGAAAAGCGTGTAGTATACTACACGCTTTTTTATGTAAAAGAAACTGCGAAAGCTTTTTTCTTAGTTTCTTTTTTTCTTCTCTGATTGTTCATAATATCTTTGTGCCGTTGCTTCTGCGGCAAATAGTTTCTTTGACGTCTTGACGGGAGTTCTCTCTTGAGGACGATATGTTTCGGATTATCACGTCACGTTAATTATCAAGGTTATACAAAGCGAAATAACCAAACCCGAAACAAACATTCTCTATCAAGACAACATGGAAAACGACAAAAGAAATCGTAGGAACAACACAGTGCTGACAGAAGCAGTCGGAAATGAAGGCATTAAGCGCGTAAAGATCCTCATAGCCGATAACCGATTTGCCGCAGCCCAAGCCGCTAGGCACTACAACCGCCTTTACGGGTTTCGTCTGCATGCTGATGAACTTGATGATGCAGTCCAGAATGCATTATGTAAGGCGATTGCTAATGCCGAATATTACGATTCGAGAAAAGCGAGTGTAGCGACCTGGCTGAGCAGAATAGTGGGCAACGAGATTGTTGACAGACTTCACGAGAAGAACATTTCGTATATCCGAAGCATACCTTATTCAGATGAACCAGATGAAGAAGGTTATTATGATGATAGCATCAGACAGATGCATTTCCGCCTGGAGGAATCCGTATGTCCTTCGGGGCACCTTGAACATGCTGAGGCAATTATACAGAGTCGAAATAAAGCGGAATCCATCATGAAGGCTGTACATGCGCTGAGCTATCGTGATCAAGTAGTAGTAGCTCTGCTGCTTCGTAACCTTTCCGGGGCTGAGATGGCAAAACGGCTAAAGCTATCCGAGTCGGCTCAGAGAAAACTGGTTCATGATGTGCGAAAGCGCCTGCGTCGCAAGATGAACGAACTAAAGGACAAGGAATAAGGGATTGAGACTGGCATATCCTTTATGTAGTCCTTCATAGAAGAGGAGAATGGCGAGTTCTCTATATAATAAGCTTGTGCTTAGCAGATGTTTTTCCCGGAGTTAGGTAACAATCTGATAGCCTCCTGGTATATTGGAGTGAATTGTTGGTGTTTGTTGTTATTAGAGCACCACCGCATTACGAATTGCTGTAGGGAAAAGCGAGTTACCGAATGTAAGGTTGATAAGATAAGGAATCCGTTATTAAAGCTTAATCGAGCAAATAACAAGTTATCGTCCTCAGTTAATAGACTCTGATTCATCATAACTTCTGAGACTGTTCAGAATACATTGATAACATCTTGCACAATGTGTCGCGCATCCTCTTACGAACAAACTGGGGAGATTCAATAACAACGTGCTCGCCCCAAGAACGTATTTTGGAGAGCAGCTCTTCATTTACGATTAAGTTAAGGCTGATTCTTCCATATCCAGCTGTTTTATCGAACGGCTCTATTTCACGCTGAGACGGGAGGGGCTTTGTGGTTATCCTCCCCCATGCGTCAATATCATCAATCTTGATCATGATGGGACGGGGCCGGTCTTTTTTTGATTTTGATACCCCGACAATATTATTAAAGTATTGCAAATAATCCACGGGACATGTTTCTATGTACTGTCCCTTATCTACGGGCTCTTTTACAATCCTGTCCAGCGGTACAATCCAATATGGGTTATCTGTTCCTTCTTTGAGCCCGAAAACATACCATCTATCGTTGTATTGTTTTAATAAGTAAGGATGGATGTCGAAAGTTGTCTCTCTGCCACCGAAAGATTGATATACGATATGCAATATCTTTTGCTCTCGTATTGCTCGATATATGACGGGGCGATATTCTCGACCTTTAAGCCACTTATTGTCCTCGTATTGTACTCGATTGATACCTTTTTTATAATCCGCCTCAATTCGGCTCAATAAAGTAAACTCTATTTCGGTAAACACCCGTTCATCAAGAGCTCCGGCCATCTTTTCTATGGCTTTCTTAAGGTTCCGGAACTCCCCGTTTGTCATGCCGTTATTCAGATAGCCCATTGCCCGAAAGCCTTTTTCCCGATAACAATAGGTTCTTTTCCGGCGGTCTGAATTGACCTCACCGTTTATAGCAACGTATCGCTCCCGAACTAACATGTCTCCCTTTCCCGCTTTTTCTAGGGCGGATCTAAATTCATCTATATCATTTCGAAATGTTGCCGTAGATATTGAAAACCGGGAGTTACCAATCACCTTGGCCAACTCTTTTTTTGTCAAACGAATTAGTGTATCCATGGTGCGAGGAATACCGTCAGACAATAACCTATCTAAACAGTCCCATCTCGCCCTTTTAAAATCATCATCGTAGTAGTTAGTTCTCATACTGCCCTTTTTCTGCAAAGATAAAAATATTAATAATAACATATGTGAAGTTTCTCAACAAATTATATATAAAATTCTGATTTATAGAAAAAAATAGTGAGAAGCTCTTTTTCTTAATTTATGATTTTTGAAGCAGAAACAGATAATTATTTTTGCAGAAAAAATACAGAACATGAAACTCAGTCTTTCAACCAAAACCGACAATTCGACATTGAGCAGCAAAACCATTAACTCATTCTTCCCTTTATATGGAACGGCCGCTCCCGATGTTCCGGTATTTGATCCGGACAAACATATGTACATCGTGGATCAACATACGTCTGTTGCCGGCAACCGATCTATAACATATGTCGCAATTGGCGAGCGACTGGTAATCGAAGTTGTACTAGGCCTCTTCCACTGTTGGACGATAATGAATACAATTCGCTTGCTTGTCTTTGACGGTAACGCGTTGAAAGTGGTCAAGACCCATGAATGGGAGGGGACGAACTACTACAGCCAAACGGCATTGCACGAAAAGATCACTGAACTGACTGTCCAGTATGTTATGGACAACCTTGAGTTGGTTGTGCAGCCAGTAGATGAAGAAATCATCGCACAAGCCCGATCTCTAGCCAAATCAATGCTGGAATTAGGCATAGAGGATCATATAAAAGTCCATCTTCTGCCAGTTCTAGAAGCTTATTGCCGACAGATGAATATGTGTCAGGACTTTGTAACAAAATAAGATTTAAAGGTATATACTCTTACAAAAACCATCAAACCAAGCGACCCATCATGAAAAACGCTATCGCTGTTTACGCCAAGTCGACACTTCCGCAGTTCACCGGGAACTACAATTACAACGAAGTGGCAAAAATGTTCTTGACAAGCGGGTACATGTCCGCTGCCGGAAACATTTATCAGTCGGGGCTTCGGCTTTCCCAACATCTCGCTGTACAATTCAGCATTGGACACGGATACTGTCACTCCTTCCTTAACGGAATAACCGTTTTCATCTGGGACAAGGACAAGCCTAAGGTGATTTCGCAAAGGAGTTTCAGCTGTTTCTTTTGGAACGAATACGACTCCAATCAGGTCCTCAAGAGCATGATAAAAGAATATGTATTAGGTGAATGCAGGAAAAGCGGTATCGGGATACCGACTGAGACGGCTTTGGAAGAACTTGCCGTAGGCCTTATAAAAGAATTAGAGACGGAGACTTCAGCCGCAGCCAAACAACTTTCAGCAAACGTGACTAAAAAACTAAACTAAACCATAGACATGGATACCCTTCCGTTTGACACTACAAACCAGGAGATGAGAAATGCGTATGAACTCATAGCCAAGACGGATAAAAGTTTTTTCCTGACAGGACGTGCCGGGACTGGGAAAACAACGTTCTTACAGCAGATT
>JAEEGK010000553.1_pt1 | contig 93103 bp, 81 predicted proteins | sample 8958771 | NCBI WGS metagenome assembly JAEEGK01 (sample SAMN16246547, study PRJNA631951) | gut metagenome | biome: gut microbiome; feature: rumen; material: SC-attached | host: Bos | place: Iran: Karaj | collected 2018-10
CAAAGGAATCTGTATAGTATGTGAATGTCGGCAGAAATAATATACAACACGCTGACACTTATAAAACAAATTAAAATAAAAACATAAAGTTTATAAGGGAAATTACTATGAAACAGAAATTACTCTCTACTATTGTTATTTCAGCAGTAGCACTGACAACCTCACTGAGTGCAAGCGCTGCAAATGTTTACAAAGATGATAATTCCAAACTCGATGTGATTGGACGTGTAAAAGTCAATATCAACAACAACGATGCAGATTCAGTTCATCGTGAAAGCGGAACCGCACGTCTCGGTCTTGACGGCAAAACAAAAGTTAACGATGCTTTCGGCGTATTCGGCTACATCATCTATGATTTGGCAGCTCAGGAAACTGAAAATGTTGCAGACCGTCTGAAAATCAGGGAAGCATGGGTTGGATTTGATTTCAACGAGTTCGGTAAGGTTTCTTTCGGCCGTTATACTGATGCTTTCTATCTGGTTACCAAAGTTACTGATTTATTCGTTGACTGGGGTAAGTACAATGGTGTTACCTACTGGGGCTTAACAAAGAATGATTTCGGCGGCCGTAAAGACGGGCAGGTAAAATACCAGGTTAAATACAACGGTTTACAATTCGCTGCATCCTATCAGTTCAAACAGTCAAACAAATACATTAACTACGGAACCGGGTTCTCTGCAGGATATACAGGCGAAATAGGCGACAAATCAATCGGTATTTTAGCAGGTTACAACCATTATGACGGATTAACCAACCAGCCTGATTCTGGTTACCATAGCAACGGCCTTTTCTATGGTGCAGACAAGAACGAAGCTGCAGTTTCTATTTTCTACGGTGATTTCGGTGCTCCTGGTCTTTATGCTGCAGCTGTTTACAACTACGGTAAACTCGATCGCACCTACAAGTCCAACGGTGTTGAAGCTGCACTGTCATACACCACCCCAGGTACAGACTGGACCTTCACTGCAAACTATCAGTATGCTCACAATGGTGACGAAAAGTTAAGCCGCAGCGATCTGTCCGTTCTCAAATCAGCATGGACCGGTGAAATTCTTTACCGTGTAACTCCTAAATTCAATATCTACACCGATTTTGAACACCGTTACAAATCAGTACTGAAGAAAGAGAAAGAAGATTTGGCAACTATCGGTCTGATCTACAACTTCTAATTTTTAACCGGTACTTTTATTGGTTTTTAGAGGCCTGCAGTCATCTGGATTGCAGGCCTTTATGCATCACCGAATATTAAAATCACTCACTGAACTGTTTAGTTCCCAGCTTGTTATCTTTTGTACCTTATTCCTCAAAACAGTTGTAAAATAGAGCAAAAATAGGCTAAAATAAGCTAAAAATTAAGGAATCTAATTAATGAAAAAAGAACTGCTCCTTACCCTTTTACCCTTACGCAACGATAGATCTGGTGCGGGTACGGCTGCTTTCTTTTTCTAAGTAATGATTTTTGCAATGACCCGCGCGTGACGCGGGTTTTTTATTATGGTAACTAATCCGCTCACAGCAGGTAAGTTACCGTAAAACAGGAGAAAAAAATGTCTGATCGCGTATTTTTGTTTGATACAACGCTTCGTGACGGTGAACAGGCTCTTCAGGCCAGTTTGAGCGTAAAGGAAAAACTGCAGATTGCTCTCGCCCTCGAACACCTCGGCATCGATATAATGGAAGTTGGTTTTCCTATTTCATCACAGGGCGATTTTGAGTCAGTAAATACAATTGCCGGAAAAATTAAAAACAGCAAGGTTTGTGCGCTGGCCCGCGCTCTGACCAAAGATATTGATGCTGCCTATGAAGCTCTCAAAGTAGCAGAACAGTACCGAATCCATACTTTCCTGGCAACATCTGACATTCACGTCAGTTCAAAGCTGCACAGAAACTTTGATCAGATTGTTGAAATGGCTCGGAATGCGGTATCCTACGCCAGAAAGTTCACTGATGATGTTGAATTTTCATGCGAGGATGCAGGTAGAACACCGATCGATCATCTGTGCCGCATGGTTGAAACCGCCATCGATGCCGGAGCAACAACAGTTAATATTCCTGACACCGTGGGCTATACCGTTCCTTATGAATTCGGCGATATCATCAAAACGCTGTTCAACCGCGTACCTAATATTGACAAGGCTGTAATTTCTGTTCACTGCCATAACGATCTCGGTTTGGCAACAGCCAACAGTATTACCGCGCTTCAGAACGGAGCAAGACAGGTCGAAGGAACCATCAACGGACTTGGAGAAAGAGCCGGTAACTGTGCTTTGGAAGAAATTGCGATGATTATCAAAACCAGAGCAAATCTTCTCAACCTCAACACCGGACTGAACACCACTGCAATAGCCAAAACCAGTCAGTTGGTAAGTCAGCTGTGCAACATGCCAGTTCCACCTAACAAAGCGATTGTCGGTTCAAACGCATTTTCGCACAGTTCAGGGATCCATCAGGACGGAGTGCTCAAAAACAAGGACACCTATGAAATCATCACTCCGGAAAGCGTGGGTTTCAGCAGCAACAATCTGAACATGACCGCCCGCTCCGGACGTCATGTAATCAAACACCGTCTTGAAATGCTGGGATACAAAGAGAACCAGTACAATCTTGACGACGTGTACAAGAGATTCCTTGAACTGGCTGATAAAAAGGGGCAGATTTTCGATTACGATCTTGAGGCACTGCTCTTCTTTTCCAATATTCACAGTGAACAGGAACATTTCACTCTGGAATACGTAAGTGCACTCAGCGGCGCCTCTGTGCTTGCCACCGCCAGCGTTAAACTCAATATAGACGGAAAGGTATACTCGGATGCAGCCACCGGAAACGGACCTATCGATGCCGCCTACAAATGTATTGAGCGAATGACCGGATACAAAGTAAAGATTTCAAAATTCGACATCAAGAGCAAGGGCGAGGGAATGGATGCTCTGGGACAGGTGGATATCGTTATTGATCACAACCAGCGCAAGTTCCACGGCATGGGTCTGGCAACCGACATTATTGAAGCCGGTGCAAGAGCTCTCGTGCACGCATTGAATGCTGTATACTGTTCTGATTTGATTCAGCAGGAAAAAGCAAAGATTAGCAACAAATAATAACCAACCTAAATTATTGGAGAAATACAACATGACCGCTAATTATAAAATAGCAGTACTTCCAGGCGACGGTATCGGACCGGAAGTAATGAATGAAGCACTAAAGGTATTAAAAACAGTAGGTCAAAAATTTGATATTACTTTCAATTTTTCAACTCATGATGTAGGCGGTATTGCCATCGATAATCACGGTACACCGTTACCTGAGTCAACCCTGAAGGCATGCGAGGAATCAGATGCAATTCTTTTCGGTTCTGTCGGCGGTCCAAAATGGGATCATCTTCCTCCGAAAGAGCGTCCTGAAAGAGGTGCCTTACTGCCGCTTCGTTCCCACTTCAAACTGTTCTGCAATCTTCGTCCTGCTCAGATCCATTCAGGTCTCAATGATTTATCTCCTCTGCGTGCGGATATTTCCAAGGCAGGTTTCGATATGGTTGTTGTAAGAGAACTTACCGGCGGGATCTACTTTGGTGAGCCAAAGGGCCGTGAAGGTTCAGGCAGTGATGAAAAAGCATACGATACTGAAATCTACCACAGATTCGAAATTGAAAGAATTGCCAAAATTGCCTTCGAATCTGCAAGGATCCGTAAAAAGAAGGTTACATCTATCGATAAGGCGAATGTTCTGCAGAGCTCAATTCTCTGGAGAGAAGTAGTAGCGGAAGTTGCCAAGAACTATCCTGATGTAACTCTAGAAAATCTCTACATCGATAATGCAACAATGCAGCTGGTGAAGAACCCTGCACAGTTTGACATTCTGCTGTGCTCAAACATGTTCGGAGATATTCTTTCTGACGAATGCGCTATGATTACCGGCTCTATGGGAATGCTTCCTTCTGCAAGTCTGAATGAACAGGGATTCGGTCTGTATGAACCGGCAGGCGGATCCGCTCCTGACATTGCAGGTAAAAACATAGCAAACCCTATTGCACAAATCCTGTCAGCCGCTCTGATGCTGCGTTACTCATTCAAGGAAGAAAAAGCGGCCCAGGCCATTGAACAGGCAGTAGGAAAAGCCCTGAAGGAAGGAAATCTTACCGGAGATCTGCTGCTCGGCAATACTTCAGATAAAAAGCCGCTGGCTACCGACCAGATGGGCGACGTAATTGTTAAAAATATTCTTGAGGCTTAATTATGGGAAAGACTCTTTATCAAAAACTCTATGATTCTCATATAGTACTCGAAGCTCAGGGGGAGCTGCCTATTATATACATCGATCGTCATCTTATGCATGAGGTAACAAGCCCTCAGGCGTTTGACGGTCTGACCCAGAACAACCGCAAGGTAAGACACCCGGAACGTACCTGGGCGACAATGGATCATAACGTATCAACACAATCAAGTGATATCAATGCCTGCAATGAAATGGGAAAAATTCAGATGCAGACATTGAAGGAAAACTGCGAAAAGTTCGGAGTTCCTTTATTCGGTCTCGGGCACAAATGGCAGGGTATAATTCACACTATCGGACCTGAAATCGGAGCAACCATCCCGGGCGTTACTCTCGTATGTGGTGACTCACATACTGCAACCCACGGTGCCTTCGGCGCACTTGCATTCGGGATCGGAACATCTGAGGTTGAACATGTACTTGCAACCCAGACAATCAAACAGGCCAGACTGAAAAATCTGAAGATTGAAGTTACCGGTAAACTGCAGAAAGGTGTTTATGCCAAGGATGTAATTCTTGCAATAGCAGCCAGACTCGGTACTGCCGGCGGCACTGGCTATGCTGCTGAATTCTGCGGTCAGGTGTTCAAAGACATGTCAATGGAAGGCAGAATGACAGTTTGCAATATGGCAATCGAAGTCGGTGCCAAGGTAGGCATTGTAGCTCCGGATCAGACAACCTTTGATTACGTGAAAGGAAGACCTTACGCACCTGCTGGAAAAGACTGGGATGAAGCTATGGAATACTGGAAGACTCTGTATTCCGATGATGACGCTGTATGGGATAAAGTTGTTACCATCGACGGTTCAAGCATAGAACCGCAGGTTACCTGGGGAACCAATCCTGGTCAGGGCGGTTCAGTTTTACAGCCTATCCCAGCTCCTGAGGATTTCACTGATCCGGTTGAAAAACTCTCCTGTGAAAAAGCTCTTAAATATCAGAATCTTACTGCACACTCCAGTCTGACTGATGTTAAAGTTGACCAGGTATTTATCGGTTCATGCACCAACGGACGCATTGAAGATCTTCGTGCAGCAGCTGAAGTACTGAAAGGGAAACATATCGCAGCAAATATCGAACGAGCCATGGCAGTTCCCGGTTCACAACAGGTTAAAGAGCAGGCTGAAAAGGAAGGTCTGGACAAGATTTTCATCGAAGCCGGTTTCGAATGGAGATTACCTGGCTGCTCAATGTGCCTTGCCATGAATGATGACAAGCTTCCTCCAGGAAAAAGATGCGCCTCAACTTCAAACCGTAACTTTGAAGGAAGACAGGGAAGGGATTCCCGCACCCACCTGGTAAGTCCGGCGATGGCGGCAGCCGCTGCTGTCTGCGGTCACTTTGTTGATGTCAGAACTCTGTTATAAGGAATTAGTCATGAAGGAATTTAAACAACATACAGGAATTGCTGTTCCGTTGAATGCGGCTAATGTTGATACCGATCAGATAATTCCAAAACAGTTTTTGAAAGCTGTTTCCAAAATCGGTTTCGGAAAACACGCGTTCAACGACTGGAGATATCTGGATGAGGAAGGAACAAAGGAAAACCCTGACTTTGTTTTAAACTTTCCTCGTTACAAAGGAGCATCCATTCTGCTGGCCCGCGAAAATTTCGGTAACGGTTCAAGCCGTGAACATGCACCATGGGCACTGGCCGACTACGGTTTCAGAGCAATTATTGCCCCTAGCTTTGCAGATATTTTCTATAACAACTCTCTGAACAACGGTTTACTGCTGGTTAAACTCACTGATGACCAGGTTGATCAAATCTTCAAAATCGTAGAAGCCAATGAAGGTCAGACCGTAACCGTTGATTTAGAAAATCTTGAAGTCAGAGTCAACGATCTCTGCTTCAAATTTGAACTTGATGAATTCAGACGCTACTGCATCATGAACGGGCTCGACAACATCGGTCTTACCCTGCAGCATGAAGATGCAATCAAGGCTTATGAAGATAAGAAGTACAAATGGCTTTAAGATCGCAGTCTGACATATAGGCATACCAACGGGATTTATTATCGGATAAATCCCGTTTTTTCATTTACCAAAACTCGTCTGCGCATCTTTTCAGACACAAATGTTATGCTAATTGCCGATGTTAAAAAAAACACACTTCGGCAATCAAAAGGCTGAATAAATTTATTTTTTTTCCTAAAAGTCATATAATACTAGCAGTTGTTGAATAATGTATCGATTTGCATAATCTCACGTTTCCACCGGAATTTACAAATGTTTTCTTTCTTGAGTCCAACCATACAAAACCTTCTTAATCAGTTTGAAAAAGCATTAAATGATTTAGATCGTTCTGATACGGTAGCTGTTAACGAAATATTCGAATATCAATTCCAGAAACCGGGAAAAAGATTGAGACCGTTGCTCCTGTTAACTCTGGCAAAGATCATTGGATATGAGCCGAGGCATATGCAATACGCCTGTGCTATCGAATTAATCCACAATGCCACACTTGCCCATGATGATGTGGTTGATGAATCATCCCTGCGCCGTGGAAGTCCAACAATCAATGCAACCTACGGGAATTCAACCAGTGTACTCTTCGGTGATTATCTGTTCACTAAAGCAATCAAAATTCTGCTTAAGGACTCTTCAGACCGTCTGACCCTGTCTCTTGTAGACAATTTTGTAGATACAATCAATGTGATGTCGGAAGGCGAGATCAAACAGCTGATGGAAAGTCACAGCACCGATCTTTCAGAAGAGGTTTACTACCAGATCATATATGCCAAAACCACAAAGCTCATCGAACTTGCATGTATTCTGGCTCCGATGGTGAAATATTCCCAAAATCATCCGGTTACAGTTGCCTGCAAATCCTATGGCTATCATTTGGGCAATGCATTTCAGATTATTGATGATGTAATAGACTATACCTCCAGCAGCAAGACAATGGGGAAACAGGCTGGTGACGATTTCTCAGAAGGAAAAATCACCCTGCCTCTAATCAGATTCTTCTCGGTTGCATCTAAGGATAAATCAGATTTTGTAAAAAAGTTGCTCGATGACAATCAGAACAGCAGCAATGCCGTTAGAAAAGAAAATTTTGAAAAGGTAAAGGAAGTTCTGAACGAATACAACTGTTTTGAATTCTGCAGAGAGCAGGCAAAGAAAGAAATTGAAGCAGCGAAAGCCAGTCTTTCTATTTTTGAAGACTGTGAATTCAAACAGGATCTGCTCAACATAGCGGATTACATTCTAAAAAGAGTATCCTGATCCCGTTTACCACCGAAGTTTTTTGAACAGTCAGAAAAATCATCGCAAAACTCAGCAGTACTTCATCAAATCATGCAGTTGTTTGTGACTGCGGGAAACAAGGAATTCAATCACTTTACCCGGATTTGAATTCAGCGCATAATCAACCGGACATCCTGCTCGCTCGAAAAGTCTGTATGCGAGAGAAAAATCCCCTAAATTGAAACATATATGTGCATCAGAACCGATAATAAGAGGAGCATGATACGCAACGGCACACTTAATAAGCTCAACAGCCATCTGTTCATTTTCTTCACCTCGACGGGAGTATATGCTGGAATTTATTTCCAGTGCTACATTGTTTGCCGCTGCAACCTCAATAATACGTTCCAAATCTAGAGGATAACGGCTGTTGGCAGGGTGGGTAATTATGTCAACAGTACCACTGGATATAACTTTGATAAGAATATTCGTATTTTTAGCCTTATCACCGCCTGCAGAGTAAAGAGGTCCATGAAAACCGGCAGTTATATAGTCAAGATGCTCAAGGTAGCTCTGTTTACAGTCTGTCGAACCATCATCCTTAATATTTGCTTCAATACCTTTCAAAATTATAACGCCGTCGCGATAGGACGGAACACATTCAAGATTGTCAAAGTGCCACTTATGGTAGGCACCGTCAACAAGTTCCGTTCCATGATCGGATATCCCGATCATTTTCAGTCCCTTTCTTCCAGCCTCCATAATATACTCGTAAATGGTACTGTACGCGTGTGAACTTGCCACTGTATGTACGTGCAAATCAACAAGAGCATTTTTATTATCCATTAATATTTCCTGCTTTATAATACCGTCTTAGAAACATCATGTCTGGCTTTTGACCGGATTGACTAGAATTTTACAAATTATTCACAAGCTTGACAATTACCTGCAAAAGATTTATAAACATTCAGAACTGACAACGCAGATATGCAAAATATTATATCGGTTGTTATCGATCATAACACATCGAAGAGTTTATTTCTCCCACACGTACCAGCTGACATACTGCTGGTTGTAAAGATATAAATTAAAGAGAAGCTAGGCTCTTGCTGTTGAATGTTAAGCGTTAAAGGAGAATTTCAAAATATCGCGAACACCGTTCTCGGTTCGCAGAACTGAAGGTCTAATGCAAATCCTGTTCATGTGACAGTATCTGCATTATTGCAACTTTAAGTCTCCTGTTAACACTGGCAATGGTACATCAACCTACCTTCGGTGTGCTCAGTCCTTACCTTGATATGGACACTTGTTTATTGTAAAAAGGGATCCCGTTGTTTTAGTAATTATCAGCGCGGGAAATATTTTGTGAATTTATAAAGGGAGGATGTGGTGTACCTTCTCGGGCATATCCGGGATATTACCGCCACTGACATTATGAAATTATCATATATTTGGAGTCTTTTTGCCAAGAAAGACGTACCTGCAAAATTATATTCCAATCCGAAATTCGAATATCTCGTTAGCTATGAAACCAATGACTACGATATCATCGTCAAATACTATAAAATTGCAGGCGACAGTCATATTTTAATTACTAAAGACAATATACCGCAGTCCGTATTCAGTTCAATGCTGCAAAACGACGAATGGGTTGAATTCAACTAATCAGCGTCAGTCTGTCATCTGTATATATAACCATCAGACGTATCCAGTTCCTGCTTTCATTCACAAACAGCAGGGGCTGATTGCCGGCGATGTCATACAATGACCATCTTTCGAAGATTTCATCCCCATACTGAGCCGTCAAATCCGGATTTATAACTCAGAAAGGAGCCTTGTCACGTTCCGGATGAATTTCAGGATTTCGGAATGGTGTCCCGTTCAGGATCAGGGTGTACCTGCCTAAGAATTGATGTGATATCCAGTTCCCTGCAGTGTTCGTACGTTATATCGAAAATACTTCTCTTTACAATATATAAATCTTTACGATCATCAGAGCGTGCCACCAGCATGTCTCCGGCAAGACCGAACATATAATTTTCATAATCCCAGATCTTTGGAAACAGTTTAGTAGGCTTGGTCAGTTCACGGGCCCAGATTGCAAGTCTGGACATAGTTCTGCAGGATCTTATATATGGTTTAAGCATTTTTCTCTGACCGGTAGCAGCATTATAGACTCTGGGTTCATAGTCATATGAAAAATCATTTTCAGAGTTGCATTCCTTATAACTGACATCGAACGTATCCTTCGTAATCGGGTAAACCTCCCCGTTCACACCGATCATTATGTAAATATCAGCGGATGCCTGCACCTTTACATTACCTTCGTATGTTCTTAAGATCAGTTCAGCATCCCCCTCAATTAAATCCTCAGTTTTTACAAAACCCAGAATCAATGACTTTTTTACATATCGTGAAAACTCATTCCTATGTTTATCAAAATCATAATCCTGTGCATCAATGCAGTCACATGAAAGTTTAAATTCGGAAAATTTCTGCAGAAAATAGCTTTGGATCTCCAGTTCTGAATATCTGCTGAGATACGGTTCCTTATAGATCGTACCGCCGGCCTTCCGATCCTTTCCTCCCCCCTCCCCGATATCGACAGTTAAAAATTCGATCAGTTCGGACGGTTTTATTTCACGGGTTGTAGATCTTATCGATAACTTGTAAAAAATACCCAAATCGGCATATACAACACAGCAGTCCACCGCGTTTACCCTGCTCATCAAATCGGCAACAAATCCGAGAACGGATGGATCACTGGTTTTTACGGACACGACTGCGAAACCGGTCTTACCGTCATAACGGTAATCAGATAATGCCTCGCCGACAATCTTAAGCTCTTCAACAGATAAAGTTGAATACTGCAGACTTGTAAATAAATCCCGATCGTAATCCAGTTCATCTCTGATATCACTGTCGGCAGAATTCACAATATCAGAAAACTCATTGGTGGCCATATACACTCCATAAAAGAGTGCGGTTGCAACCATTGGATCCGAAATAACTGACTGAACCAAAGCTCGCTGATTTGTAGAAAGTTCTGACAGAAGCATCTGATAGATCAGGGACGAACAGCTTGCAAATGAACTTTTAATATGACTGTGACTTACAAGCTGCGGAGGATAACCGCTGTGATTATCAATTACAGCAACATCAGCAGCGTCGATCTTATCAACATTGCCGGCACCAAACATACATCCTACAGTTATAAGCAGTCCTGGAAATTTAAATCCTGCATCAACATATTCCAGGGGAATATTGAGTTTTTCAATCATCAGTCTGATATTACTGCGGGATATTTTGACGTCACCGCTGTATACCAGGCCTACCTTTTTTCCGTGAGCCCTATAATATGAATAAACAGCAAAAGCCGCTGCTATTGAATCTGCATCAGGTAGATTGTGACACTGAACCAGTAATTCATCATATATAAGCAAATCTCTGAGATACATTAAACCTCCAATAAGGTAATATTGGGCTGTTTGTTCTAATTATAGATCGACCAGCTGAAAAATCACACAATCAAAGAGTTTGAACTTTGCTTAACAGTTTCGAAGTGACACTGGGATATATAGTGGTAATATTTTGAAGACCGTTCTTAAGAGTTTGAATTTAAGACAGTCAATGCAAAAAAAGAAAACCTGCAGTTGTCTTAAACAGCGGCAGGTTTGAATTCTCTACACTCTCCGGTTTACAAACCGGACATAATCGCGGAAACAGACCGTTTCAACACTACTTTATACTCACTGACGGAGTGGCGTCCCCGGGCGGAATTGAACCGTCGACCTTTCGCTTAGGAGGCAAACGCTCTATCCAACTGAGCTACGGGGACACACAAACTACTATTTCACAGAAATTTTTGCAAATCTGCGTTTGCCGATCTGCCAAACTCCTGTAGAACCCTTGGCAATCTCAAGTTTTGTATTATTAACAAGCTCACCGTCACATTTTACCGCATTTTGCTTAATCATGCGAATAGCTTCTGACGAAGTTTCAGTCAAACCAGCATTTTTAAGCATGGTTCCGACCTGAATAGACTCAGCACCATCTAGAGAAACAGTAACCTCAGGTAAATCTTCAGGAATAGCATTCTTGGAGAAGCGGTTAATAAAATTCTGTTCGGCAAGATCTGCATCAGCAGCAGTATGATACCTTGTAATGATTTCTTTTGCCAATAAAATTTTTATATCTCGCGGATTTACACTGTTAGATGCAACATCAGACTTAAACTGGGCAATCTCCTTAAGAGAACGGGAAGACAGCAGTTCATAGTAATTCCACATCATATCATCACTTATAGACATAATCTTACCGAACATCTCATCCGGAGATTCGTGAATTCCGATGTAGTTTCCGGCCGACTTGGACATTTTCTTAACGCCGTCCAGTCCTACCAGCAGAGGCATTGTCAGAGTACACTGCGGTTTCTGGCCCATTTCTTTCTGAAGTTCTCTTCCCATCAGCAGATTGAACTTCTGGTCGGAGCCACCCAGTTCAACATCGATGTTAAGAGCTACTGAATCATACGCCTGCAACAGAGGATAGATAAATTCATGGATCGCAATCGGAGTACCGTTTGCATAACGTTTCTTGAAATCATCTCTTTCAAGCATTCTGGCAACAGTCTGTTTTGCTGCCAGTTTGATCATTCCGCTTGCTCCGAGTTTTTCAAGCCATTCAGAGTTGTACACGATATGAGTCTTGGCAGGATCAAGGATCTTGAATGCCTGATCTGCATAAGTTTTGGCGTTCTCTTTGATTTTTTCAGCCGACAGCGGAGGTCTGGTTGCATTCTTTCCCGTAGGGTCACCAACCTGGGCTGTAAAATCACCAATCAGAAGATAAACCTCATGTCCAAGATTCTGGAATGTACGCAATTTATTCAGTATTACAGTATGTCCGAGATGGATATCAGGAGCGGTAGGATCCATTCCAAGCTTAATCTTCAAAGGACGTCCTGATTTCAGTTTTTCTACAAGTTCCTCTTCAACCAAAATCTCTTCTGCGCCACGTTTAATCTCTGCTAAAGCTTCATCAAAGGAAGTCATCGGTGAAAAAATCTCCAGTAAATATAAATTGTTTTACAATCAAAAATTGTGCATTATTATAGCACAACAAAAAGATAAGTTCGAAATTTATATGGGCAGATAGTTCAAAATGGATACAGATTGCAGATACTATATCGGGATCATGTCGGGAACCAGCATGGACGGCATCGATATTTCAATAATGGATTTCAACAGTTCCTCCATGCCTGCAGTGATTGCAACAGGGGAATACGACTGGCCGGAAGGACTGGAAGCCAGACTTCATCCTTTATGCCATTCCGGTGCGGATGAAGTTGAACAGATCGGTGAAATTGCAAACGAACTGGCCGCAGCCTACGCTTATGCAGTAAATGATCTGCTGAAAAAGAACGGGATCGACAAATCAAAAATCATAGCAATCGGCAATCACGGCCAGACGATAAGACATCGGCCGGAAAAACACTTTTCTGTTCAAATCGGTAACAATGCACTGCTTGCGGCACTGACGGGAATAGACACCGTCGGTGATTTCCGTGCCATGGATCTTGCCTGCGGAGGCCAGGGTGCTCCGCTGGTACCTGCCTTTCATAATTCGGTTTTCAGAAAGGACAGCATTCTGAGATTCATTGTAAACATCGGCGGAATATCCAACATTTCAGTTCTGGACGGTTCCGGAAACCCAATAATCGGCTTTGACACCGGCCCCGGAAATACTCTCATTGATCACAACTGCCGCCACTTCTGGAATGAAAACTACGATCATGACGGCAAACACGCCCAGGCCGGCTCAGTTGACAGTCTGCTGCTGAAAAAAATGCTCTCACATCCGTACTTTTCCATGAGTTATCCAAAAAGTACAGGAAGGGAAACGTTTACCTATGAGTGGGTGGAAAGTCTTACCGAAGGTTCAAACATTTCCGGCGAAGATCTGCAGAGGACTCTTACACATCTAACAGCAGTATCAATTGCAGACCAAATCAATAAAATAGCTGGAGACAGAAATTTTGAAACCTACATCTGCGGAGGCGGTTTAAAGAACAAACTTCTCATGAGTGAGCTAAGAAAACTTCTTCCGGGAAGTTCGGTTTTTGACAGTACGGCAGTACTGGGAGTAGATCCGGATTTTGTTGAATCTATAGCCTTTGCCTGGCTGGCAAAACAGTTTACAGAAAGAAAACCAGGCAATATACCTTCAGCGACAGGAGCTACAACTCCCGCCGTGCTGGGATGTCTGTATCCGAAACCATACTGACGGATAACGGTTAGCCCTACTGGAGCGGAACCAGTTTCCAGGTCATGTCTACAGAACTAACCTGAAGCTGGTATTTTCCGATTTCCGTAATGAAAACATCCTCACATACACTTTCATTATCACACAGTTTTACACCGCCTGCAGTTCCCCAGTTGCGTCCAAGCCAGTCCGGTGTTGAAGTAACCTTAAAACGTTGCGGGCCGTTTTCATCACCTTTACCGGTAAGATCCAAATCGATAACCCAGGATGCGGATTTCTTATCATATTTCATTTCCTGATGTTTCCATCCGTTGTTTGTTCCTGCATAGTAGAGAGGTTCATAACTGCCTAGATCAAGACTCATATTAACCTGAACTTCAACATCCTGCGCTACAGAGGATTCAAGTTCACCATCAAAAACAGTCAGAGTAACCGTATAAATTCCGTCTCCCGGGTATGTGTGAACAGCATTCTGATCGTTTGAAACAGTTCCATCACCAAACGACCACTGGTAGGATAACTGATTATTGTCAGGATCGGAGCTTAGATTGGTAAATGTCACCTTCAACTCATCCTTGGACACATTGAATCCGGCAATAGGGGCGACATTGACAGCTGACTGTTTGGTAATTTTCCAGGTCATAGTGGCATCATTGACAGACAGCAGATATTTACCTACTTCTGTAAACTGAATATCCGTGCAGACAACAGAGCTCTGGCACAGCTGTTCAGGGCGTACGAAAGGAGCACCGTAAAGTTCCGGCTCGGAAATTTCATCATTTCTGGTAGCAATTCTAAACCGCTGTGGTCCGCTCTCGTCACCCTCGCCGTTAAAATTCAGCATTATCTCCCATTCGCCGGTTGCTTCATTGAAGTTCATCGGATCAAAACCCCACTGATTGGTTGTTCCCTGATACATGAGGTGTTTATGCTGTTTGATCTGTTTTTCAGATCTTTCAAGCCGCCAGTGCATGGTGCTTTCATTCACAATCAGATAATATGTTCCAGCCTCGGTAATAAGAACATCTCCGCAGACACTCTGAAGAGCACACAGTGCAGGACGTCCGTCTGAGCCGTATACATCACCATCCCAGTCTGGTGTGGTTGTTACCTTGAAACGCTGAAAACCGACATCATCGCCCATACCGTTAAGATTGATTAGAATTTTCCACTCGCCTGTCTTTTTATCAAACCTCATGGCATCATGCTTCCATCCGTTGGATGTTCCCGCGTAGTACAGTGAGCCTAACTGTGAAATCTGCTCCGGTGCACGCTCAAGGGTCCACATATTAGTTTTATCATTAACAGAAAGTACGTAGGTACCCAGGCCGTCGATATCAACATCCTTGCAGTCTTCAGCATTGCACAGGGCATCACCGCCGTTGGAGCCGTATATATCACCCTGCATTGCCACCGGTCTGGTTGACAGTTTAAACCTCTGTCTCCCTTTTTTGTCTCCACGACCGTTTAAAAACAGAGTTATACGCCAGTTTCCGGAATCCTGATCATAGTCGAGCGGGTAAAAATCCCAGTTATTTGATGTTCCTGTATAGTACAGAGCTGTAAACTTAGGTGACGGTCCTTTTAGTTTATCGAGCCTCCATCCCATGTTAGACTCGTCAATTACCAGTTCATAAGTTCCAACCTCGTCAATTATCACATCCTTGCAGACACTTTTTACCGAGCACAGTTCCGTTCTTCCGTCAGAACCGTATACAACTCCGTTCCAATCAGGTGTGGTTGTAAGTTTGAAACGCTGCGGTCCGCTGCTGTCACCGGATCCATTCAGTTTTAAGATCAGCTTCCATGCTCCGGTGGAACTGTCATAGGACATTGGAGTATGTGTCCATTTATTGGTAGTCCCTGAGAAATACAGATGTTTTAGCAAAGGCTGTTGAATGGCAGACTTGGTCAGAGACCAGTGCATATTTGATTCTTTCACAGCAAGTTCATAGGTTCCGACCTCACTGATCCAGACATCATTGCAGACACCCTGGATCGAGCAGAGATCCTCTAGGCCGTCAGAACCGTACACATCGCCGTTCCAGTCAGGAGTTGTGGTTACCTTGAAACGCTGCGGTCCGTGTTCATCCCCTACTCCGGTCAGCTTTAACGTTATTTTCCACTCCCCTGTTTCCGGATCAAACATCATAGGTTCATGAGTCCATTTGTTGGTGGTCCCGGCATAATACAAAGCATTCAGGTGTTTGTACGGCTTCTTTTCAGGAATTTTGGTAAGAAACCAGCTCATATCAGCTTCATTGATGGTAAGCGTGTAATTTCCAACTTCTGGAATGACAACATCCGTGCATTTTTTAACATCATCGCACAGTTCCTGATTTCCGTTACCGCCATAACTTTTGGCTTTCTTGTTAGGCTTGGTGTAAATTCTGAATCGCTGAGGTCCTGAACCGTCACCCTGACCGGTAAAATTGGTATTTATGTGCCACTGGCCGTTCTTAAGGTCGAACTCCATTTTTTCATACTCCCAACCGTTGGAAGTACCTGAATAATAAAGACTAGGAATTACAGAATTATGTTTAGGATCGGTTTTATCCTTTTGAACTGAAGCATCTGCAGATTGATAGACCCCCAATAAGAGAGTAACAATAATGTATGATGACAGTCTGCTAATTTTCATATTTACCCCAATTATAAGCCGCACAAGACAAGTACATAGCGTATTTTTTAATGAATTTCGAACCGGAACCGCGCCGGAGGGAGTTTACCCATCCACCAGCCTTCATCTACATCCGGGAAAATCCTACTTTGCTCTTCAGTACTTTTTTCATGAAACAATTATTTTGCGCCTATTAATAACATAAATATCAAAAATAGACTGTCACTTTTATCACAGTTAAACTTAAGTTTGAAAATATTTTGATCGCTGTATCACAAAACAAAACTGACAGTTTCCCGAAAGAAAAACTGTCCAAAAGTACTGATAAGAAAGGAACAGCAACTGATTCTGAAATGTGCAAGACAGCTACTACTCACTGTAATAGTAGCATGGTTCAACACTGCCGAGAGCCGAGACTTTCGCCGGAACGACAATCGAACCTTCCAGTTTGCAGTCATTTTCAATAGGATTTCCAAAGCGGTTAAACCGCTGATTTGCAATACCTTTCGGAACCGCAATACTGATAGAGCTTGCCCCTCTTTCCTGAACATAGGAATTGAACACCTTTAAAGCTCCTGATGAGCCGGTGTATCCTGTAGGTTTATTGTCATCAGTACCAACCCACACAGCAAACACATCGTCATTATCGTAACCGGCAAACCAGGAATCCTTACCGTCATCAGTAGTTCCTGTTTTTCCGGCGATATTCACATTTGGCAGTATACTGTTCAGAGATCTTGCTGTTCCGCTTTTAACCACATTGATCAGGCCCTGAGTAAGCAAATAGGTATCCTGTGCGTTAAAGATCCTTTTAGCATCCTCATTCTCCCTGTAGATAAGTTCATCATTCTTATCCACGATGGCACGGATTGATGTAAGCGGTTTATAGTATCCCTGCGAGGCAAATACAGAGAACATCTGAGTCATTTCAAGCGGCGACATTTCAACTGTACCCAGCAGAAGCGATGGATACGCCTGAAGTTCCTGATCAACACCGACAGCCTGCAGATTCTTTATTACATTTTTGATTTTTACATCAACGCCGACGCGAACAGCCGGAATATTCAGAGATTTAGCCAGAGCATCTCTGAGAAAAACCTTGCCGTGGTATTTATGATCAAAATTACGAGGTCTCCACTCCTGCTTGCCGTAATGAACTGTAAGAGAAGAATCGTCAATTACGGTGGAAAGCTGATAGTTCTTCTCTGCAAAACCAGTTAAATACACTATCGGTTTGATCGTTGAACCGATTGGACGGTGGGCATCAATTGCCCGGTTGAACATTCCCTTGGTGGCATAGTCGCGGCCGCCAACCAGTCCTATCACCTCGCCTTTATGCCAGTTGGCAATAGCAAATGCAATCTGAATTTCTGGATAGCGTTTTTTAAATTCCGCTCCGATTTTTTCAACAGCATTCTCTGCAGCTCTCTGGGCATTAGGATCAAAGCTGGTGAAAACCTTCAAGCCGGAAACCTTGAGAATTTCATCCCCCATCTTTTCGCGAATTTCCCTTTTAACCAGATCCACGTATGCAGGAGTCTTTCCGTAGATTGCTTTTCCACGGGCTAGAACTTCAATATCCTGTGATGCATACTTGTCATATTCAGCAGGGGTGATAATATCTTCATCAAGAAGTTTCTTTAATATCAGATCCCTTCGTTCACGTGTTCTTTCCTTATGACGCCACGGATCATAATATGAAGGTCCTCTGATTATAGCCACAAGAGTTGAAATCTGACCGACATCAAGCTCTCTCACAGGAAGACCGAAATAGAAATATGAAGCGAGCCCGAAACCGTAAACACCGTTTGAGCCGTTCTGACCTAGATAAATCTCATTGAGATAGGCCTCAAGGATCTCGTTCTTTGAGTACCGGTATTCAACAATTAGAGACATCAGCGCCTCTTTGATTTTTCTTGAAAGACTTCTCTCACTGGTAAGATAGAAATTCTTAACCAGCTGCTGGGTCAGTGTGGAACCTCCCTGCACATTTCTTCCTGCCCTGATATTGGCAATCATTGCTCTGGCTATAGAGGTTGGTTTTATTCCGAAATGATCATAAAAATCTCGATCCTCTATGGTGGTAAGGATCGGGATCAGTTTCTCATTGACATCCTGAAGAGTAATTTTAATACGATCCTCTTCATTACCCATGGTGATACGATCCAGAATAATAGGATCCATTCTGGCTGCGGCAAGAGTTGCCCCTGTTTTTGCATCCTTCAGCGTCTGGATCCGATCATTGGCAAACTGAAGAAACAACGCTCTTTCCTTCTCATCCCCGTCATAAAATCTGAACGGTCTCTTTATGATGACTACATTGTTACCTTCCACAGCATACTCCCCCGGATTCTGAGGGTCATACACTTTCCGGTAGTTCAGGGTAACAAGTTCATTTTCAAGCTGTTTCAGGGAAATTTTCTGATTCCGGTGAAGTTCCAGAGGTCGGGAATAAATCCATACAGGCAATTGCCATTTTTCACCACTGAATTTTGTCTGAACCTCCTTGTCAAGGATGTAGACATACCCTGCCAGCGCAGCCGCTCCGGCCACAATCATTACCAATAAAAAAAGCAGTATTTTAAATTTCCAGCTTTTTGGAGTTTTTGTATTTTTTTTTGCTGGTTTTGTCATGACAATCCCGAAACCATCTAACTAATTTTCTTTTTTATCTATCTATTAAAAATAACACCGATCTAGTCTAAACATTTGTGTGCTAAAATCAAGAGCTAAAATCAGCCGTAAGTAGGAAACAGGCCCGTTACATAGGCCCGTTACATGCTCATAACCGCTCAAAGGAACCGTAATGACAGACTATCTGAAAATCATTTTTGCTACTTTATTTTTTTCTTTGCCGGTATACTGTGTCAGTGCACAGGACCTACCCGAGAAGCAGAACAACACATCCGCAGTACCGGACAAGCACACCGCATCTGATACCGAGAAACAAACAGAAAATCAAGACAGAGCTGCAGACTTGATCCTGCCCGACCACAACTCGGCTGAGCAGAAAGATCCTGAAATAGCTCTATTTGAAAAGAACTGTTCAGCTTCGCTAGCTTTCAACGGTTCTCCCTATGAGCACGCTTCCTGCGTTGTTATATACGATATGCTGAAAATAGAGCTTACCCCCAAAGCTGAATTCACCGAAAACATTAAAAATGCCGATATGAACAGTCTGGCACAGGGAACATGTGCGATGTTCAGCGAACTGGCAAAAATCCACACTGTCAGTTACACATTCTATGATTTTCAGAAGAATGTCATTAACCAGCATACAGTTCAGAAAAACGACTGCAGATAGTTCTGCGGTATCAAAATTAGGAGAAAAACATTGTGAAAGTTGTAGTTTTATTAAGCGGCGGCGTTGACAGCAGTACCTGTCTCGCGCTGGCCGTAAAGCAGCACGGTGCAGAAAATGTATATGCACTGAATATCATGTACGGGCAGAAACACAGCAAGGAACTGTCATGTGCACAGAAAATTGCCGACTACTATCATGTTCCGTACCATCTGATTGATCTAAGTCTTATATTTTCCAAATCAAACTGTTCACTGCTTCAGCATTCCGATCAGCCGATCATCCATAAAAGTTATAACGAACAGCTCAAAGATCTTGGTGGAAGCGGAACCGTATCCACCTATGTTCCTTTCAGAAACGGTCTGATGCTCAGCTGTGCTGCAAGTTTTGCCCAGAGTATAGGAGCATCTGCCGTTATTTACGGAGCGCATGCTGATGATGCCGCCGGACGCGCATATCCTGACTGTACACCAGAATTTGTCGAGTACATGAACAAAGCTATCTATGAAGGCACAGGGCGCGAACTTGTTATCGAAGCACCTTTTCTCAATTCAAACAAGGCAGGGATTGTAAAACAGGGTCTGGAACTTAAAGTCCCTTACGAACTGACCTGGTCGTGCTATGAAGGTAACGATCAGCCGTGCGGCAGTTGCGGAACCTGTATTGACCGGAAGAAAGCTTTTGAACTGAACGGTGCTGTTGATCCTCTTTTACAATCAACCAAATAAGCGTTCTATTAGGGAAACACACCTCATAATCAGTTCACGCCGCGATTGACAATCATTTAGCGCGGCGTTGTTTGTGGCTGAACAGATAATATACATTCAATTAAAATTAAGCAAAAAAATTAAAAATAGTGAAATACATTAAAGAATTTATTCATTTTTATACGTATACTCATTCAAGTTTTTTTTACGACTCAAAGCTTAGTTGAAAAAATAAATTAATCAGATAACCATAAGAAATAATCTACATTTTACTTTTTAATAATGAATGCAGAGGAGATAAGACCATGGGTGAAGTTAAAAGAAAAAGAGCATCTACTATAATTGACGGAATCGAGCCTTATGAAGTAAAGGAAGGCGAAGAATATATGAATGATGCTCAGAGAGAGCATTTCAGAAAAATACTCACTGCCTGGAGAAATCAGTTAAGGGAAGAAGTTGGACAGACCGTGGATCACATGAAAAACGAAGCTGCCAATTTCCCGGATGAAGTTGATCGCGCCTCACAAGAAGAGGAATTTGCACTTGAATTGAGGACCCGCGACCGCGAAAGAAAGTTAATAAGAAAAATCGAAAAGACACTGTCTACTATTGATTCTGATGATTTCGGATACTGCAAGAACTGCGGTTCAGAAATCGGCATCAGACGTCTGGAAGCACGACCAACAGCCGATTTATGTGTAGATTGCAAGGAGCTGGCAGAAATCAAGGAAAAGCAGCTTTCAGAATAATCCTGATCTCTGAGTGATATTAAATTCAGCACCGTAACAGCATACAGTTACGGTGCTTTTTGTTGCTTATTAGCATAATTGAATTGAAAAAAATCTCATATGCGCTATCATACCAACAAACGGCTTGTTCACGCGAATATTCTCGCTGAACCGGCGGCAGTAGATTTTTCCCATAAGTAGATTTTCGTGCAACAATTCCAATTACCAAATAAAAGAAAAACAGTGAACAGTTCAAATACATTGAAAATTAACAAAATCCCTTATTCAGTTCATCACATCAACAAAGACTCTATTTCCGCCAATGCCGTTTTCACAGTCAAAACGCTGATTGAAAACGGATTTGAAGCCTACATAGTCGGCGGATGCGTCAGAGATCTCATACTCGACAAGAAACCAAAGGATTTTGACGTAACAACCAATGCAACCCCTGAGCAGGTTAAGAGTATTTTCAACAAACGGCAGACTGTACAGAAATATCTGAATGAAAAACTTGATACAGACGTTTTCCGGCATCGTCCGACCGCAAGGATCATCGGTAAGAGATTTAAAATTGTTCATGTGACTTTCGGTAATGAAATAATTGAAGTTGCCACCTTCAGAGCTGCAGCACCCGGCACCGAACTGAACATAGAGTCGGATGATTCAGCTGTAAATATCCCTGAACCGCAAAGAGAAACTCCGGTGCTTCCGCAGGAAGAAAAAGGTCCGGCTTTAATCGATAAAGAACAATGGCTGACAGATTATCCTAATTTCTTCAGATACTCCCGCTGTCTCAGAACTGCACACATAAAGCTGATGCAGAATATTGAAAACATTGAGATCAATACCGGAATAAACAATAACCACGCACAGATATACAAGGACGAACTTGCAAAAGACATATCCAGGCTGATCAAAGATCAGGATTCAGACAAACTGGATCTAGCTGACAGTATTACTGTCGATACTTTGGAACAGGAACCGCTACTGATAATAAAAACTCTGCTTCTTAGTGCAAGACTGAATAAACCATTGTCCGCACATTCAATAGAACTTATTGTAAAGAGACTTCACTGTCTCGGCAGTTGTGACAGATTTGCCCTTTTTCAAGCTTTGCAGGCTGGTTTCTACTATCCGATATCAAGAGTTTCCTTCTTTTCTCTGTTGGAGAAGTATCAACTCACAGGCCTGATTTTTCCGGAACTTCCTCAAATACTGGAAAACGGCAGTGAAGAAGACAGAAGCTACATAGAAAACTTCTTTTTCCGATTCTCTCGGACCGAACATTACCAGAAGTCGCAGGATCCTTTTCTGACGCTGTTTATTCTTTTCTGGCCGATGCTGAAACGGGCTTTCGAAGACCACTTTTTTAACTTTGAATTAATCAACCATCTTTCTTTACATACAGAATACAAGAGGTTGTTCACATCACACAAAAAAATTCCAGCAGACAAGTTTGAAGAAATCAGGAGCAATCACTTAAAAATAACAGAATTAAGCTTGCAAACCAATCTCCTTCAAAAGGAAGAGAATCTGCATGAAATATTCAAAAAAGCCTTTGAGTATTTTGAATCAGACATAGACAAGTTGCTGAATTTGCCTGAGAACACATCAAAACATAACAAAGAAAAAAGCTACAGCAAATATCTGACAGGACTCAGAGAAATTCTGTCTCCGTTTGCAAGAGATCTGTTCTTTGCATCAATGATATTTTTTAACAAGTTGCTCCTGAAAAAAAATACCCCGATTTACTACTCATCGGTTATAAGTTTCATGTCAGCTTTCCAAATCTTCCAGATGTTCAAGATAGAAGAACTGACCATTCTGCCTAAAGAACTTAAAGATTTAAAACTTAAAGAAGAACTGGCCAACACTGCAATATGCATTCATGACTATAACAGCTATGAGTACCCTCTGCTTTTCGGGAAAGAACCTAAGCAGATCAAGCGTTGTCTAAGATTGGAGCCGTCTGCTGAGCAGACGACAGACCAATCATCTGTTGGTTCTTCAGACAACACCAAAAACCAAGTCCAGGAAAATTCTGACAGAATTTCAAGCAAAACCGGAATGTTGCTCCGCGACAACGATTACGGAACAATGCTGGAAGATACTACAAGAAGAGATTTTACCATCAACGCACTGTACTATGACGTTGTCACCCAGGAGATCCGCGATTATCACAACGGTATATCAGATTTACAAAACAAAAGAATAGATATTATCGGAGATCCCGTTGTACGCTATAAGGAAGATCCGGTTCGCATGCTCAGAGCCATCAGATTCAGTGCCAAACTTAATATGGAAATAACACCGAGAACCGCAGATCCAATCAGAAAATACGGAAGTCTGCTGAGGTCTGTTTCCAATGCAAGAATGTATGATGAAATTGGGAAAATGTTCCTTCTCGGTTACGCTCAGGCAACCTTCAATCTGATGAGAGATTTCAATGTATTCTGTTATATTTTCCCATCAATAGATAAGCTGCTGAATTCTAAGGAAGATTCATATACAGAAAAGTTCGTAAATATATTTTTGAAAAATGCCGACAACCGGGTGGCGATTGGAAAAACGGGAAATCTCTGTTTCATGTATGCAGCACTGCTGTGGCCGGAGGTGAAATCCGTTTTTGAGAAAACCGTATTCCCTTTAAGCGACTTTGCCGAATTAAATAAAATAGCCTTCCTTTCCCCTGAAGATGTAACACCGGAAACAATCGAGATCTACAATAGTTTTGTAATAAAACTTCGTACCGTTTCATTTCCAGGAATGAAGCTTCACCTTTTGAATGAGTTCAAGGATATAAACAATCACGATCCTAAATTTCTGGCAAAGGTGGCAGCAACCGGCAAGAAACTGAACCAGCAGATAAGAAAAATCTATCACACAACATGTACTACGATTCTTAACAAACAGTCAACCTATACCGCCATGCCGTGGTTTTCGAGCGACGATATATATCAGATTTGGGATTCGCAGGTATTGTTCTACATGACAAAAGATCCGTCAATCAACCGATTACTTGAATTCGGTCGATTCAAAGCATCCCTTGACTTTTTAGCTTACAGATCTGAAATCAACCCTGAACTTGGACCGTTGTTTGAATTCTGGGAAAAAGCATATACCAAAAAAACAACTAAAGGAAACTAGTTACAGCCATGTCGCATACAGCATTCATAGCGCTCGGATCAAACCTTGACGAACCGTACAAACATGTAGTGTCAGCCTTCGGGGAGCTCGATACAATTCCTTTAACCACCGTTGTCAAACGATCCGGTATTTATGAAAGCGAGCCATATGGAGTAAAAGATCAGCCGAATTTCATTAATGCTGTCGCGGAAGTGACAACTCAGCTGTCTCCATTTGAACTGCTTGAACAGCTCCAACAGATTGAAAACCGGCATAAAAGAGTCCGCACCATGCACTGGGGGCCCAGGACGCTGGATTTGGATCTCATAATGTATGAACAGCAGATCATCGATACCGAAAAACTTAAACTGCCGCATCCCGGCATGGCTCTGAGAAGTTTTGTTCTGAAACCGCTGATGGATCTCAATCCTGAACTGATGACTCCGCTTAACCAGACTGTCAGAGAGCTGTTTTCAAGAATTGACTGTTCCGATTTAAAATTAAAGAGCAATGATCTACAATAACTGTGGATTTTTTGCAGGAGAACGTCTATGTCTAAATTTACAGTATCAACATTGCAGAAATTAAAGGACGAACACACCAAATTCGGAACTATTACCGCATATGATGCAGCTTTTGCCAAAATATTTGATGAATGCGAAGTGCCTGCGTTGCTTATCGGTGACTCCCTTGGTATGGTAATTCAGGGAAGAGACAGTACAATCGGTGTTTCCGTCGAAGATATAGCATATCACACCCGTTGCGTATCAAAGGTAGTACATAACTCGCTTGTAATAGCTGATCTGCCTTTTATGAGTTATTACGATAAACAATCCGCTGCAGAAACAGCCAAAAAGATAATGGAGGCAGGTGCCAACGTACTTAAACTGGAAGGCGGTGCAGAAATAGCAGAGATTGTAAAAATGCTGGTGCAGAACGGGATCCCTGTATGTGCACACATAGGTCTCACTCCTCAATCAGTAAATGTTTTCGGCGGATATAAGATCCAGGGAAGATCTGAAGAACAAGCCCAAAAACTCATCAAAGATGCAGTAGCACTTCAGGAGGCCGGTGCCAGTCTGATTGTTCTTGAATGCATCCCGTCAGAACTTGCAAAGGAAATAACAGAAAAACTAAGAATTCCTACCATCGGGATCGGAGCCGGTAACAGTACAGATGCTCAGATTCTAGTTATGCATGATGCATTCGGGATCACTCCGGGACACACTCCTAAGTTCGCCCGTAACTTTCTTAAAGAAACAGGAAGTTTCTCCGAAGCAGTAAAACTTTATTTGTCAGAAGTTACTTCCGGAAACTTTCCAAATGATTCCCAGAGTTTTCACTAAAAGGTTGGATAATAACGCGCCAGCAGCAGTGCCGCGGCGCTAGCTACAGACAGAATATAAAACCAAGAACTTAAATGTTGACAGGTGATGTGTTAAGAAAACCACCTATTCCGCTGTTAACACTTATTTAATACTTCGCACCCGCCTCAGCGGGAAGCTGTCTGTGCTTTGAAAGTTACACTATTATTGTTGGAAAGGCTCCCACAGTGGTTTATTGTCCACGAGTGGGAATTGTTTGTGTGAATTAAAAAAGGGAGGTAGAGGCAATCCTGACACTCCGGTCCGAAGGTTCCTCGCCACAGACATTATGATTATTGCTAAAGATATACCAAGTGCTGTTAATGAAGTTAATAACCTGAAAAAGCAGGGAGCAACCATCGCTTTGGTGCCTACCATGGGGAATTTACATGATGGACACCTTACATTGGTCAGAGAAGCAAAAAAAATTGCTGACAAGGTTGTGGTAAGTGTTTTTGTAAATCCTCTGCAGTTTAACAATGCGGAAGATCTTAAAAACTATCCTAGAACACTTGAACAGGATTTGGCAAAACTTGAACAGGAACAGGTTGATCTAGTATTTACCCCTACTCCACAGACCATGTACCCTAACGGAATGGAAAATCAGACTTCGGTTTTTGTTCCCAACATTTCGGATATGCTGGAAGGTAAATTGAGACCTGGGCATTTCAAGGGCGTATCTACAGTTGTCAACAAACTGTTTAATATCGTAAGACCTGAATTTGCCATGTTCGGTCAGAAGGATTTCCAGCAGGTGGCAATGCTTAAACAGTTGGTCGAAGACATGGCCATCCAGGTTAAAATTATCACTGTCCCTATTGTCAGAGATGCTGAAGGGTTGGCTCTGTCCTCAAGAAACGGACTTCTTACAGAAACCGATAAACCAAAAGCACATCTCCTTCATGCTGAAATTTCCAAACTGGCTGACAAGATCAGAAACGGAAACAGGAACTTCGAAAAACTTAAAGAAGATACTAGAGAAGCTTTGGATGCCTGCGGTTTCAAAACTGACTCGGTTGATATTGTCGACGCCTCAACTCTCGGCGACATCACCGAAAAAACCGTGGAAGCAGCAATTCTCGTTTCCGCTTATCTTGGCAAACCAAGACTTATCGATAACGAAGTTGTAAAGCTCTAGTCACAGCTTCTGCCTGGTGTATGAGAACCGCCGTTCATTAAAACGGCGGTATTTTTTCGTCTCAACCAGTACCTGGCGTAACGCTATGCCGCCGCCCTGTGTTCCTATAACTTTTGCCGACCAGGACTATTTTTAATGGTGATCATGATCACGAATAATGATATAATGCACGTCGAATAAAAAGTGCTCACTCAGAACATTTTTCTGTTCATCGACAATGCTTGAAAAAAAGCTTGTTTACCGATTTACACACTACTCTGTTACAACATATGAGGTATAAAAATGCAAAGAATCATGTTGCGTGGAAAACTTCACAAGGCACGTGTTACCCATGCGGTGCTTAACTACGAAGGATCTTGTAGTATCGATCTGGATCTGCTTGATGCCGTAGGTATTTTGGAAAATGAACAGATTGATATATACAATGTTGATACAGGTGCACGTTTTCATACCTATGCTATTGCCGGCGAACGTGGTTCCAAAATGATTTCATTGAACGGCGCCGCTGCTAGAATGGCAGCTGTAGGTGACACTGTCATCATAGCAGCCTACGGAGTTTTTGACGATGAAGAGGCAAAAAAACATCATCCTAAACTTGTTTACCTCGATGAAAAAAACAACATCGTGAGAATCGGCAAAAGTATCCCTGTCCAGTTAGCCTAATAAATTCGATATGACTGGAAATATTAGATTAATAGTAGGGCTTGGCAACCCCGGTTCGGAATACGAACATACACGCCACAACACCGGTGCCGATTTTGTTCAGAAGCTTGCAGACAGGCTTAATGTCAGTCTGAGAGAGTCCGGCAAATATTTCGGCTTATACGGGAAGTTATCATCAGGTCAGGCCGACATTCACTTTCTGCTTCCGACAACCTTCATGAATCTCAGTGGAAAAGCGGTGGGAGCTCTCGCCACATTTTTTAAAATTTCCCCCGAGGAAATTCTAGTAGTCCAGGATGAACTGGATCTTCCTCCGGGAAGAATGAAACTGAAAATAGGAGGCGGTCACGGAGGTCACAACGGGATCAAGGATATTGTACGAAGTCTTGGGAACAACGGCAATTTCTACCGTCTTCGGATCGGAATAGGGCATCCAGCCGATCGCTCCCAGGTTGTAGGCTTTGTACTTAACCGGGCACCGGCAAGTGAACGAGACATGATCGAAGAGGCAATGCTCGGAGCTCTGCCAGTTATAGAAAAAATCAATAATGCAGGAATCGACAGAACAATTAATTCCATTAACGGGTTTACCTGCAGTAAAAACAAGGAGTAATAAAAGTGGGTTTTAATTGCGGTATTGTAGGATTACCAAATGTAGGAAAGTCAACGCTGTTTAACGCTCTGACAAAAGCAGGAATTGAGGCAGCTAATTTTCCTTTCTGCACAATTGATCCAAACACAGGTGTTGTTCCTGTACCGGATCCAAGACTGCAGGCACTGGCAGACATTGATCATCCTCAGAAAATAGTTCCTACATCAATGGAATTTGTGGATATTGCAGGTCTGGTTAAAGGAGCATCCAAGGGCGAAGGCCTTGGAAACAAGTTTCTGACCAACATCAGAGAAACCGATGCCATTGCACATGTTGTGAGATGTTTTGAAGATCCGAACATAATTCACGTAAACGGAAAGGTAAACCCTGCCGATGATATAGAAACCATAAACACTGAACTTGCACTTGCTGATTTGGAATCCTGTGAAAAAGCCCTTGCCAGGGTAAGCAGAAAAGCCAAAAGCGGTGACAAGGAAGCAATTCTTGAGATGAAAACTCTCGAAAAGTGTATGCCTGTACTCTCCGAAGCCAAAATGCTGAGAACTCTTGATCTGAGCGAAGAGGAACTTCACTCAATTGCATACATAGCATTCCTGACACTCAAACCGGTAATGTATATTGCCAACGTAGCTGAAGACGGTTTCAAGAACAATCCTCTACTTGAACAGGTTGAAAAAATTGCAAGAGAGGAAGGTTCCGTTGTGGTTCCGGTTTGTGCTGAAATTGAAGCCGAACTGGCAGAAATGGAGGAAGGCGACCGAGCCGAATTCATGCAGGAGCTGGGAATAGATGAACCAGGACTAAACAGAGTTATCAGAGCAGGCTACAAATTACTGAATCTTCAAACATTCTTTACTGCCGGCGAAAAGGAAGTCAGAGCGTGGACCATTCCAGTAGGTGCAACAGCTCCGAAAGCAGCAGGTAAAATTCACACCGATTTTGAAAGAGGCTTCATCAGAGCACAGACAATTGCATTTGATGACTACATCAAATACAACGGTGAAGCCGGCGCCAAGGAAGTTGGTAAAATGAGAGCTGAAGGAAAGGACTATATAGTACAGGATGGTGATGTAATAACCTTCCTTTTCAACGTATAAACCTTCATTTAACACTTATGCCAAGGTCCCGTTGCTTGATGCAGCGGGACTTTTTTATTGTTTTTTTAAATATGATCACCTATTACTGTGTCATTCTTTTGAACATACATTTGTTTACAAAGGTTGACTTTTTTATTTGACAGGAAGGTGTCTAAACACACAAAAAACGAATATCAACGACAATACATAATATTATTGGAAAGACAAGGTTGGCTGGGGTACTAGGATTCGAACCTAGGTATGGCGGAATCAGAATCCGCTGCCTTACCGCTTGGCTACACCCCAAACACTAAAACGCTAGTGAAGCAAGGAATGGTGGCTATGATGGGACTCGAACCTATGACCCCCGCATTATGAGTGCGATGCTCTAACCAGCTGAGCTACATAGCCACTTCTTTATGGCTGGGGTAGCAAGATTCGAACTTACGAATGGCGGGATCAAAACCCGCTGCCTTACCACTTGGCTATACCCCATCCGTTTAAGATTGCTTCATCTCAAAACGTGGTTGCATTATCGTAGTTATTTGCTTTCTCGTCAACACCTTTTTTGTAATATTTTATTACATGGTTAATTTATAGGCTATTTATTCTGATAATTCAGTAAAACCAAAGTTTTTGCGTCTTATTCACCCTTACAGAGTTCCGGATATTTCAATTTCCCTTTTTTAAATTTGTGCGATATATCGATCTATGTTTAAACTTCTTAGTCTATAATCTTCAAGAGTGGTATAAATCTGTTTGGAGTTGGACATGGCACGAGATCAAGGATATCTGGTATCCTATATTTCTAAGTTGACCGAATACTGTGATGTTCTGCTTTTAAAGAGCTGCTACATGATCGGTATCGATGAAATAGTAAAAAATATCATAAATTCCGATGTCAACTACATCAATCTTGCATCTCCAGTAATCAACGCAAACATTAAGGACAATCCTGAATCTTTCGTTGCTTCGCTTTCAACAGACAAAGTAAATGTACTGAACAACATACAGTATGCCCCGGAGATTATCAGTTTCATCAGAGCAAGATATGCTCATACCCAGAAGATCGGTAGCAGAGAACGCCTTAAAATCATTTTTGCAACGTGTGCGGAAATTCCTTATCTCGAAGTTCTCCATGAAATTCTACAGGAGAAGATGTTTGAGACGAAACTGTATACCAGTTCTGTAGCGGAGGTTAAAAACTACAATACCAATATTCTAGATAAACTGTACACTCCTAAAATCAGGGAGGGGCTTTATGATGATTTCGATCTGTACCAGATAATCAAGGAATCATCCTTCCCGGATCTGCTTCACTATAAAGAGCCGGCAGATTTTTTCGATCTGCTGATGAATATGATCATAAGTGAAAACTTTAGTTTCCTCTACAAGTTGAATTCTCCAAGCAAATCTATCCGTCTGATGGAGAGTCTTGCAAAATATGTTGGCCGGGAGATCAGTCACCGCAGGATCTGTGATGAGATCCGCCTTGATGATATAACATATCCGACATATTATCAGGCAATTCTTAATTCATTCCTCGGATTTGAATTATTTGCACTTCCAAAGAAACTGTACGTAGAATCAGAAAAGAACAAAGACATCTGGGATGAGGAGACGAAAGCAGAAGTTGCCAAGGTATCGGACTACCCTGAGCACAGTTCAAAATTCTATTTCATTGATGCAAACCTATTGGCATATCTGCTGAAAGTTGAAATCAATCCTAAACTGTACGGCAATTTTGTTCAGTTCAACCAGATGTTCCAGAACTTCGTGGTTGCCGAGCTAATCAAAAACACCAGTGCCAACATCGGTTCAAAGCTGTACTATCTGCACGATGAGGGAGTAAATTTCGACGTTATTCTCACCAGGGAAAACTCAAACTGCGTTGCATTTAAAATCCGCAGCACTGATCATTACACACAGAATGATATCGATGAATTTGAAAAACTTAGAGAAATGCTCGGAGAACATTTCCACCGCGGGTATGTAATCTATCTAGGAAAAGAAGTAAAACAGATTGCTCCTGATATCTACACCATTCCCTTAAACTACCTCTGGAGTTCGATTAAAACTGTATACGAGGAACCTGTTTGCGAACCGGAGACGCAGGAACCAATTTCAGCATAAACACTCATGGCAATATGGTATAATATCCCCAGTTTGATCTAGGAATTTAATAATTGAAAGCAAAAACATACCATATAAAAACCTGGGGATGCCAGATGAATGAATACGACTCTGCTCGTATTGCTGATCTGTTGACTCACCATGGTCTTGAAGAGGCAGGTAGCGTAGAGGATGCGGATTTGATAATTCTGAACACCTGCGCAGTAAGAGAAAAGGCAGAAGTAAAACTGTACCACCAGCTAGGCAGATGGAAAGGACTCAAAAAGAATAATCCTGCTAAGATTTTTGCCGTGGGCGGATGTGTTGCATCGGAAACCGGTAAGCAGATCAGAGCCCGGGCTCCTATTGTAGATATAATCTTCGGACCTCAGACATACCACCGTCTCCCAGAAATGATCCAGCGACTAGAAGCCGGACAGGGCCCCCAGATCGACGTTTCTTTTCCACAGGTTGAAAAATTTGATTATCTTCCTAAAAATTCAGCTTCAACGGCAAGCGCCTACGTTACCATAATGGAAGGCTGTTCTAACTTCTGTACCTACTGTATTGTTCCATATACAAGAGGCAAGGAATCAAGCCGTAAAGTGGATGATATTCTTTACGAAATCTACCAGCTGGTACAGAACGGCGTTAAGGAAATTCACCTTCTTGGACAGAATGTCAACTCATTCCAGGGTCTTAACCATGACGGAAGCATTTGTTCCTTTGCCGAACTGCTGTACCTTGTAAACGAAATCGACGGCATTGAAAGGATCAGATTTACAACATCCAATCCAATCAAGTTTACCCAGGACATAATAAATGCATACAGAGATCTGCCAAAAATTGTAAATTCACTCCACCTCCCTGCACAGAGCGGTTCTGACAGAATTTTAAAACTTATGGGACGTCCTTATACTTCTGACGACTACCGTGACATTATTCAGAGACTGAGAATGGTTCGACCTGATATAAGCATCAGTTCCGACTTCATTGTCGGTTTCCCTAGTGAAACAAGAGAGGACTTTGAAGAAACAATGCGACTGATCGACGATGTACGTTACGACGGAAGTTTCAGTTTCATCTATTCCAAAAGGCCTGGAACTCCGGCAGCGCAAATAGAAGATCCTATTACCCTCGAAGAAAAGAAAGAAAGACTAAGCATACTGCAGCAGAAGATCGACAGTCTTGCACTCCAGTACAGCCGCGAAATGATGGGCACTGTACAGAGGGTGGTAATCGACGGGAAGGCGCAGTACGGAAATCTGCTGTGCGGAAGGACAGAAAATAACAGAAACGTAAACTTTGAAGGTCCTGATTCACTAATCGGGACACTTGCAGATGTGGAAATTACCGAAGTAATGCCGCATTCACTGAAGGGAAAACTAGTAGTAAATAAGTAATATGACAAGCCAAAAGAATACAACCAGAGTTGCTCTTGAACCTGCAAACATTGACAGAATACAGATGCTGTGCGGGCCGTTTGACGACAATTTAAAACAGATAGAAAAGAGACTGTCAGTCAGCATTGACTACAATCTTAATGAATTTGAAATTACCGGCAGTGATTCAGGATGTAACGCTGCCAAAACCGTACTGCAGAAACTTTATGTTGACACTGCCCCGATAAAGGGAGAGGCTCAGGATATCACGCCTACCCAGGTAAACCTTGCACTGGTGGAATCCAGGATCCTGGATCAGAATGACGATGACAACGACGAGGACAATCCCTACAGTGTCCAGTACGGAAAGGAAGTAAACATAAAAACAAAGAAGGGCGTGATCAAGCCACGCACTCCTAATCAGGCTCAGTACGTAAAAAACATCGTAGCCAACGACATTACTTTCGGGATCGGGCCTGCCGGTTCAGGAAAAACATATCTTGCAGTGGCAGCTGCTGTCGACGCTCTTGAAAGACAGGAAGTTCGCCGTATTCTACTGACACGTCCGGCCGTTGAAGCCGGAGAAAAACTCGGGTTTCTTCCGGGAGACTTGTCACAGAAGGTTGATCCGTATCTGCGCCCGCTCTATGACGCTCTGTTTGAAATGCTTGGATTCGAGCGTGTGGAGAAACTGATGGAGAGGCAGGTTATAGAAATCGCTCCGCTGGCATACATGAGAGGAAGAACTCTGAATGATTCCTTCATCATCCTGGACGAAAGTCAGAATACAACCATAGAACAGATGAAAATGTTTCTGACCCGAATCGGTTTCAATTCAAAGGCGGTTGTCACCGGCGACATTACACAGATCGATCTTCCTCGCAACGTAAAATCAGGGCTGAAACATGCCGTTGAGGTTCTAAACGGAGTTGAGGGTCTTTCTTTTAATTTCTTCGAAGCAAAAGATATCGTGAGACATCCTGTCGTAGCAAGAATTGTAAAAGCCTACGAAAAGAATGAGGAAAAGGAAAGAAGAGAAAAGGAACAGAAAAAACAGGACGAATCAAGACAATGAGCGTTACAGTAGATTATCAGGTGGCCCTCGGAAATTCCGACGAATATGAATTTGACTGTGCTGCACTTAATATTCCCACCAAAGAAGAAATTCAGAATATTGTAGACACCGTGATCAGCCGATTCATGGATGAAGCTGAACTGACCATCCGAATCGTAACAGAACAGGAAAGCCACGAGCTGGATCTGACCTACAGAAACAAGGATCGCCCAACCAACGTACTTTCCTTCCCGTATGAATATCCCGAAGGATTCCCGGAACCGGAAATGAAACTTCTCGGAGATCTGGTAATCTGCAAAAAAGTTGTTGAACGAGAAGCCAGGGAGCAGAACAAGGATCTAAAGGCACACTATACCCACATGATTGTCCACGGCTGTCTTCATTTACTCGGATACGATCACATCACCGATGAAGAAGCTGAGGAAATGGAAAATCTTGAAAAGGATATTCTAGTGAACTCTTTTCATTTACCAAACCCGTACCAGGATGAGGAGTAAGGATTACAATTTATGGCAGACTATCCCTCTAGTAGCAAGGAAGAAAACCTAATAGACAAAATTACCGGTTTATTCCAGACAGAACCGGAAAATATCGAAGAACTGACAGAAATCATTCAGACCGCTTCAAACAACAATGTCATCAATCATGACACGCTGAATATGATCGAGGGTATTTTCGAACTCTCAAAATTAAGAGTAAGAGATATTATGGTTCCTCGTTCATCCATGGTTACCGTAATGATCAACGATCCGTTTGACACTCTCTTAAAAAAGGTTACTACCGCCGGACACTCCCGCTATCCAGTTCTGAGTGACGATCAGGAACACATTGAAGGACTGCTTCTTGCCAAAGATCTGCTTAATCCTGTTGATGCCAACGAGCAGTTCGACATAAATAAAATACTCCGTCCGATAATGGAGGTTCCGGAAAGTAAAAGACTCGATTTTCTATTGAAGGACTTTCAGAAAAAACGCTATCATCTGGCTGTGGTAATAGATGAATTCGGTTCTTTTTCCGGAGTCGTCACCATTGAAGATGTTCTTGAAATAATTGTCGGAAAAATCGGAGACGAATACGATGACACTTCAGACGACAGTGCGGATATACGAGAGGTCGGAAAGGATCTGTACCTAATCAACGGAATGACCTCAATCGTTGACTTTAATGAATACTTCAACGTAAACATTGACAACAATGATGTGGAAACAATTGCCGGTATTGTCATCAGCGAACTTGGCCATATTCCAAAAGTCGGAGAACAGGCCAAAGTTCAGAAGTTTGAAATTAAAGTGCTCAGTGTTGACAAAAGAAGAATAAACATGCTCCAGGTTAAAGTTGACAATGAAGAAAGCCCGCAGGAGCAGAATTAACATCGGATGCCATAATAATGAACTTACGGAACCACCCTCATCTAAAAAACATTCTGATTGCTGTATGCGGAGGAGTTCTAGGAACCTTTGCCTTCGCTCCGTATAATTTCAGCTTCAGTATTCTGATTACTGTATTTACTCTCAATTACTTCTGGTATCAGAAAAAATACCAGGCAAGGTATACATTTCTGACTCTCGTATCATTGATCTATCCGACCGTTTTCTGGCTGAATACCAGCATGACGGAGTATTCGGATGTTCCTATGGCAGTAGCAGCAATAGCCATTCTGCTGCTGTCAGCATACCTGAGTCTGTACCATACAGTGCTGATCTACATTGCCAACAAAATGTTCCGCGGGCAGATTTTTATCAAAAATGTTCTTCTGATCCCTGCACTCTGGATTATAGCAGACTATCTGGCAGGCAATATGTTCACCGGTTTTCCGTGGGTCTATATCGGCTACACCCAGACAGACACCTTTATGAACGCCCTGGCACCTATCGGCGGTGTTTACCTTATTACTATGGTTATTCTGGTATCAGTTTCCCTGTTCTGGTATGCCCTTACAACTAAAAGAATTATTTCTTACACGTTTTCCGTTTTGGTTTTCGTACTGCCGCTGTTTCTCGGTAATCTGCAGTTCACGGAATCATTGGAACCGATCAGCGTGGCAATGGTACAGGGAAATATCAGCCAGGAAATCAAATGGGATCCATCAAAAGCTCAGGATATTTTTACCACCTACTATGATGAATCAAAACCTTATTTCTCCGGAGAAAAAAAGGTTGATCTTCTAATCTGGCCGGAATCAGCTGTTCCAGATCTGGAAAATTTCGTTGAATTTCTGCTTGTTTCACTGGACGATCGAGCACTAAAAAACAAATTTGCCTTTGTTACCGGGATCCAGACCTACAGCGTCAGCACCAAGAACTACTATAACGCGGTTATCGGTCTTGGATTAAAAGATCCTGAAGGAATGCAGGTCTACCAACCATTCGAAAACAACAGATACTATAAAAGGCACCTGGTTCCGATCGGGGAAAAGGTTCCGTTTGAGGAACTACTGCGGGAATACGGTTCATTCTTCAATATGCCGATGTCTTCTTTTACTCCCGGTGATACCATCCAGCCTAACATAATTGCAGCAGGTCATAAAATAGCCACAGCCATCTGCTATGAAATTGCATATCCGAATGAAATGCTCGATAACATACATGATGATACCTCAATACTGCTGACCGTAAGTAATGACGGCTGGTTCGGAGTACCCCCGAAAGGCACCTCATCATACAGGTTATCACGAGGACCTCTACAGCACGCCAACATAGCCAGAATGAGAGCTCTGGAATTTCAGAAGCCGGTAATCAGAGCAACAAACACAGGTCTGTCTGCTGTATATGATCACGGTGCAAATGAAATAATGAGACTTCCGTTCTATCAGGTTTCCTCGGGAGAAGTACATCTGACACCGATGGTCGGATCCACCCCGTTTGGAAAATACGGTCTGTTAATCATTTTTTCCATCGTCAGTCTCATGCTGTCAGTGTCATTCTTATATCTGCTGATGAGCATTATGACTAAAGAAAGGAAACTATCGTAACATATCCGTGAAGAGATAAAAAACTGAAAGAATTGATAATTAAAAAAGGAACAGAAAGTCTCTGTCTCACTATGATTTATTCTGTTCCTTCATAACATAAGAAAAGGTCCCAGCTAAACCTGGAACCTCCGCCGGATATCAGAAAGAGAATCCGTTGATTCTTACCGGTATACCCTTTCGTTCCGATAAAGCACGCTGAACAATTTCCTGATCCACATCATCTGATTGTATGATACTCAGAACCTGAGCTGGAATGTGCTTGAAAGAAACATCCTCGTTGGAATTGAGTTCCTCCTCTGTTGTAGACAGCGGCTGATGAACCTCAATGTACTTGGAACCGTCAGGTTCAACGGTCGCCTTGATCGGTTCATTGATAAATTCGACTCTGGTATTTACAGGAACATTGTAAAACAACCATTTGATATCATCATCACGCAGTCTTATGCAACCGTGACTAACCCTCAGACCGATCCCGAAAGACGCATTGGTGCCGTGAATGGCATACATTCTTCCGACATACAGTGCATAAAGTCCCATCGGATTGTCTTTACCTGCAGGAACCACCTTAGGCAGAGTTATACCCTGAGCAGCATACTCGGCATGAACCTTTGCAGAAGGTGTCCAGGTAGGTCCGTCCTTCTTTCTTTCAACCTTGGTAACCCAGTCAACCGGAGTATCCTTGCCGAGCTGGCCGATCCCTATAGGCAGAACAACCACATAATCAGGATCAGAACTCGGATAGTAATACAGTCTCATTTCTGCAGAATTTATCACAATTCCTTTATGGACAGTATTAGGGAGAATCAGCTGATGAGGGATCAGCAGAACAGAACCGCTCGGCGGAAGATACGGATCCACCGATGGATTTGCCTCCATCATATTGCTAAGTCCAAGGTTCATCAGGGAAGCTACATCCTCAAGTGACATCTTTCCTTTCGGAATGGTATAGTAGGAATTCTGTCCAACCAGATTTGAATTTTCTTCAATGAAATATTCCTTTGCACCAGCACCGGAGCAGGAAACAAAAAACGCCGTAAAGGCGAACAGTATTTTTGGTAAAACTTTCATAAATATCTTTTTATATTCATAATACAGTAACACTGCCTTGTGAAACCGGCAGGCGGGAAACATTGTACATCAGATAGACAAAAAAGTTATCTTTTTTCTCTGAAGGTTTTACAAAATCATGTTCCAGAGGAAAGCAACAGTCCTTAATTCATAAAAAGTTCACCGGTTGCCAGGTATATGCTTGTGAAATTTGTAAGATATTCTGTACTCCAATGAGCTCATAATTCATCTCCGGAAGTAGCTGTACAGACCAGGCCACGCAGAGATTTAACGCCATTTCCGACGCTGCTATCAAATGAAGAAAAAATATTGAGCATCCCGGGTATCGCGTGTAAAATGTAGCATTAATGAAAATGTATGAAGGCAATGATAATGTCCGCATACAGAGGATAATCGAAAGCAGTTAACATAATTTGTGTTGTAGTACTGCTTTTTAATTTTTTAACTAGTGCTAATTCGAGTATACAAATGTCTGATATAAAAGAACAATACAATCCGCAGGAAATAGAACCAAGAGTTCAAAAGCATTGGGAAGAAGATCAAACTTTCAAAGCTACAGAAGATCCGGACAAAGAAAAATTCTACTGTCTGTCTATGTTCCCTTATCCTTCCGGCCGCCTCCATATGGGACACGTAAGAAACTACACCATCGGAGATGTTATTTCCAAATTTCAGCGTTTAAACAAAAGAATGGTACTGCAGCCTATCGGCTGGGATTCCTTCGGTCTTCCTGCAGAAAATGCGGCATTAAAAAACAAGACTGCTCCTGCAAAATGGACCTATTCAAACATCGCATACATGAAGAAGCAGCTTAAACAGCTTGGTTTCGGCTACGACTGGGATCGCGAAATTGCCACATGCAAACCTGAATACTACCGCTGGGAACAGTGGTTCTTCACCCAGCTGTATAAAAAGGGTCTTGTTTACAAAAAATCAACTTCAGTAAACTGGTGTCCTCACGATCAGACCGTTCTGGCCAACGAACAGGTAATTGACGGCCGCTGCTGGCGCTGTGACTCTCTCGTAGAACGCAAAGAAATTCCGCAGTGGTTCTTAAAAATAACCAATTATGCAGAAGAACTGCTCAAAGATCTTGATACTCTCGACGGTTGGCCTGAAATGGTTAAGACTATGCAGAGAAACTGGATCGGCAAATCAGAAGGTCTGACAATTCAGTTTAAGGTTGCCAATTCAGACGAAATTCTTGAAATCTACACCACCAGACCGGATACGCTCATGGGTGTTACCTATGTAGCTGTGGCTGCAGATCACAAGATTGCCAAGGAAGCCGCTCAGAACAATCCTGAACTCCAGGCATTCCTGACAGAGTGCAGAAACACTAAAGTAGCAGAAGCCGAAATAGCCACAATGGAAAAGAAAGGTATGGCTACCGGTCTGTATGCAATCCATCCGCTAACCAATGAACAGGTTCCAATCATGGTTGCCAACTTTGTTCTGATGGACTACGGTACCGGCGCTGTTATGGCGGTTCCAGCCCACGATCAGCGCGATTATGAATTTGCCCGCAAGTACAATCTGAATATCAAAGCCGTTATCAGACCGAAAGATCAGGAACAGGCTGATGTATCTGAACACTCTTTCGAAGATAAGACCGGTATAGTATACAACTCCGGAGAGTTTGACGGTCTTGATTTCCATCAGGCGTTCAATGCAGTTGCCGACAAAATTGAATCTCTTAACAAGGGTCACAGAACAGTCAACTACCGTCTGCGTGACTGGTCCATCTCCCGTCAGAGATACTGGGGAACTCCTATTCCGATGCTGACATTGGAAAACGGTGATGTAGTACCTGCACCAGAAGATCAAATCCCGGTGGTTCTTCCAGAAGACGTTACCATGGACGGAGTTCAGAGTCCGATCAAGACAAACAAGGAATGGGCAAAGACGACCTATAACGGTCAGCCTGCATTAAAGGAAACAGATACATTCGATACCTTCATGGAATCATCCTGGTATTATGCAAGATACTGCTGCAACCACTATACAGAAGGTATGCTTGATCCTCAGAAGACCAATTTCTGGCTTCCTGTTGATCAGTACATTGGAGGAATTGAGCACGCCTGTATGCATCTTCTCTATGCACGATTCTTCCACAAACTGCTCAGAGATGCCGGTCTGGTAAACTGTGATGAGCCGTTCAAGAAACTTCTCTGCCAGGGAATGGTGCTGGCCGATGCATTCTATTACATCGACAAAGACGGTTCAAAAGTATGGGTAAGCCCTCTTGATGTAAAGGTAACACGTGACGACAAGGGCAAGATAGTAGAAGCCAAGACGTTACAGGGACAGTCCGTTGTCCATGCAGGCATGACAAAGATGTCAAAATCAAAGAACAATGGTATTGATCCTCAGACTATGGTTGAAAGATACGGTGCCGATACAGTAAGGCTGTTTATGATGTTCGCCTCACCTGCTGAACTAACCCTTGAATGGAAGGAAGAGGGTGTGGAAGGAGCTCTGCGTTTCCTGAAGAAACTATGGAACATAGTAATTTCAGCAATCCCTTATTCCGGCCTGAAACTCGATGTGAGCAAGCTGAACGAAAACCAGAAAGCTCTGCGCCGTGAACTTCACAAGACCATAGCCAAGGTAACCGATGATATCGGAAGAAGACAGACTTTCAACACTGCTATAGCTGCTGTTATGGAATTAATTAACAACATGAACAAGGCTCCTCTTGAAACTGATCAGGATCGTGCCCTCTGCGTTGATATTCTTAACAACATTGTTCTGATGCTCTATCCGATAACTCCGCATATCTGCTTCGAACTGTGGCACAAGCTCGGTCACACCAGCAACATTGATAATGAAAGCTGGCCGGTGGTTGATGAAAGTGCTTTGGTTGAGACACAGAAACTGATCGTCATCCAGGTTAACGGTAAAGTGAGAGGCAAGGTAAATGTTGCAGTTGATGCAACAAAGGAACAGATTATGGAACTTGCACAGAAAGATGCAACTGTTACCAAGTTCATGGCCGATCACGAAATCAAGAAGGTAATCTACGTACCAGGCAAGTTATTGAATATTGTTGTCGGTTAATTCCCCGGTACACCGGGAAACCGGTGTACTTTTTTGAGTAAGCTTATGAAAATAATTAAGATTATAATCACATTCTGTCTGTTACTTACCCTGAACGGATGCGGTCTGCATCTCAGAGGAATGGGCAGTGCGGATTCGGACAAAATTCACTACAAGTCTGTTCAGATTGTAGGCAATCGTAATTCCACTCTCTACCAGATGCTTTATACCAAGATAAATGCAATCGGTGTGAAAATTGTCGACAAACCGGCAGATGATACATTAATCCTGATTATCGGAGCAACGAAGTTCACTCAGAAAACAGTATCCGTAGACAGTCGTTCCCAGGATGTAGAATACAGCTTAAGTGCCAAGACGATCTATTACTTCAAGACCAAGGACACCAAGCCGCAGAAGAAACTGTCCGCCTTTACCCGTTCACTTCTGAACAAGACGGAACAGGTTCTTGCATCATCCCACGAATCTGAAATGCTCAGAGAGGAGATGTTGCAGCATACCGCAGACGATATTTATATACAATTCCTGAGACAAAAGTAGCCCCAATAGTGAAATTTGCAAATTCAGAACAGTTTTTAAGCTTACTGAACGGAACTAGACGGCCGTCCATATTCTTGATCTTCGGTGATGAACCGTTCATCAGGAATCAGGCTGTCAATTCTATAAAATCCTTTTTTAAATCGAACGGATTTTCTGAATTTTACTATTATGACGGAGAAAACTTTAACTGGAATGATTTGGAAAACGGTCTCATGTCCTTCGGACTGTTTTCCAACCAGCACCTTTTCTGCATCGATCTTACAGAAAAGACCCCGAAGGAATTCACTTCCAATGTCAAGACACTGTGTGAAGCCGCCAGCGATGAATCCATCATAGTAATATACGGCAACCACATGACCGGGACGCAGGAAAAAACCAAATGGTTCTCAGAACTTGCCAACAGTCCTAAAGCAGCGTACCTTGCTTTCTATCCACCTTCAGCAAATCAACTGCCGGGATGGTTCCTTGAGCAGGGACGTAAACTGAATATCAACCTCGCACCTGATGCCCAGTCGTTTATGGCTATCAATTTTGAAGGCAACCTGTCGGCCGGATACCAGGTGCTTTACAACCTCTATCTTCAGGGTATTACCGGAAATGTTTCCTATGAAGATCTGAAAAAGCAGACCGTTGCCGAAAACCACTTCACTTCTGACGACTTTACAGCGGCACTGGCAGAAAAGAACAGCGCCAAAGCATTAAGGATCATTCAAAATGTCAGGGAGGAACGTGTCGCCCTGAAAAGTTTTCTATGGGCAGTACATCGTGATCTTGCTGTAATCGTGGAACTCAAACATCCGGATCACCGTGGAGACTTTGAGATTTTCAAGAAGTATTCCGTGTTAATCAAATTTCACCAGGAAAGACTGCTAAAAATGGCGGCCAGTATTGCATCTGCAAAGCATCTGAACAATCTGGTAAAACTTTTCACAAGAATCGATGCCTCCGTTATCAGAGAGGATTATGCATGGGAACTGCTGGAAACCTATGCAGTCGGATTCAACAACCCGGCATTTTTAAACGGGTTTATCAAAAATGTATAACAGAGCTGTCGGTATATTCGGAGGAACATTTGATCCATTCCATAACGGACACCTCCAGTTGGTAAGATCTGTGCTTAAACTCGGTATTCTTGAGCGAATCTACCTGATGCCTAACTATATTCCACCACACAAGCCCCAACCGGTTGCAGACGATCGTGATCGCCTCGCCATGATCAATCTGGTATGTGCACATGAACAGAACATATTTCCTTTGGACTTTGAAATCCGAAGGCAGTCGGTTTCATATACCTTCGAGACGGTCTCAAAACTTTCCGAGGATGAAAGATTCTCAAATACACGGATTACTCTACTGATCGGTATGGATTCCCTGATAAATTTTACGAGCTGGTATCATTATGAACAACTACTGCAACAGGTCAACCTGGTTGTTGCCCGCCGGCCTCATTATGATCTTGCCGATCTGGATCAATGTCTGAAATCCAGAATCACCAGTACTGAAATATTCTCTCCATTCGATGCCGGACAGATCCTGCTGGTTGACAATCCTTCCGTGGATCTAAGTTCAAGTGAAATCCGCAGCCATAAATTCAACTCCATTGACAACCTGATACCGCCTTATATCATCGATTACATCAAACAGCACCGCATCTACTGAAACGAACCAGGAAGACCCTATCCGCAAGCAGTAATGATACATTTCTTACTAAAAAAAAATCGCCTTCTTTGGTATAATAACTGTGTTTTTTGGTTTTAAATCAAGGTTAGTCATTTGAAAATTTATCTGATCGCTGTCGGTACTAAAATGCCATCATGGGTAACGGAAGGCTTTAACGAATACCAGAAAAGATTCCCCAAGGATAATGCTTTGGAACTTATTGAAATTCCGGCTGAACACCGTGGTAAAAATGCTAATTTTGCCAAAATTCTGCAAAAAGAAGGAGAAAACACCATAGCGGCGATTCCCAAGAATTCCCATGTGGTAACCCTTGATATTCCCGGTAAAATGTATACCACCGAGGAACTGGCGGAAGAAATGAAAAAATGGAGAATGAGCGGTAAAGATGTAGCCCTCCTGGTAGGAGGACCTGAGGGGCTGGCCGATGAATGCAAGGCTTTGGCTAAACAGAGCTGGTCGCTGTCTAAACTTACAATGCCGCATCCTTTGGTCAGAATTGTTGTTGCAGAAAGTCTGTACCGTGCTTGGTCCCTAATTGCTAATCTTCCGTATCATAGGGAATAATGATGTTTTTTTGGTCCAATAAGAAAAATGATTTTGACGTTGCAACAGATGAAACCGCCGAGGCGAACCTGTTCAACAACCGCATAAAAATAGCAATGATCGTTGTTGTTCTGATGGTTATTGCTTTAATCGTCAACCTGTATATTATCCAGATTGTCCAGTACAGTTCATTTGAGAAACGATCCAATAACAACAGAATCAAGATCATTCCGATTGCTCCGCCGCGCGGGCTGATTTACGATCGCAACGGAGAAATTCTTGCAGACAACAAGCCAATATACGAAATAGAACTTATTCCGGAAAACCTGAGCAAAAATGTTACCCTCAAAGAAAGTCTCACAAAGCTCAGAGAATTACTGAAACTGTCCATAGATGACAAGGATATAGAAAACATTATTGAGCGGGTTAAGTTCTCCAAAAAATTCAAATCAATCAGTGTCGCATCAAAACTTACGGAAGATCAGATAGCCATTTTTTCGGTAAACCAGTTCAACTTCAAAGGTTTCTCCATCGAACCGAAACTGAAACGTTTCTATCCGTTTGCTGACACTGTTACCCATGCACTGGGGTACGTATCAAGGATCAATCAGAAGGATCAGGAAATCCTTGAAGCCCAGGGAAATGCAGAAAACTATGCCGCAACCCAGGATATGGGGAAACTCGGAGTTGAAAAATTCTACGAAGATATTCTTCATGGTAAAGTCGGCTACAAGGAGGTAGAGGTTGACAGTATCGGCCGCGTTGTGCAGACGCTGAAAAAAGTGCAGCCGATCCCGGGCAAAGACATCCATCTCACCATTGATATAAAACTGCAGCAGAAAGCACAGAAACTGCTTGAAGGAAACAAGGGTGCCATCATAATGATGGATCCGCGCAACGGTGAAATTCTCGCATTTGCCTCAAATCCGACCTATGATCCTAATATGTTCGTAAGAGGGATTCTGAACAAGGAGTATCAGGAACTGCTTAACAATCCGGAAAGGCCTCTCATCAACCGTGTTTCACAAGGCGGATATTCACCGGCATCAACCATCAAACCGATAATGAGCGTAATGGGTCTGAATGAAGGGATTGTTACCGCCAAGACTAGATTCTTCGGCGGTCCCCACTACTCACTTCCCGGTTCCACCCACAAATTCAGAGACTGGCGCCGATGGGGTCACGGATGGATGGATATCTACCGAGCCATTGAAATTTCCTGCGATACCTTTTTCTATGATATGGCTTTCAAATCTGGTATTGATAACATTCACAAATACATGTCATATTTCGGGTTCGGTCAGCCATCAGGTATCGATATATTTGAGGAATCTCTTGCAAATCTTCCAAGCAAGGAATGGAAGCGGAACAAATACCACCAGGTATGGGTTCCCGGTGATACCGTACCTATCGGGATCGGACAGGGATACTGGACTACCACTCTGCTTCAGCTGGCTCGCGCTCATTCAATTCTGACACAGCACGGAAAAAACGTAATTCCGCATCTTGCAAAGGAATATGACGAATTTGCCAGAGAGGAGTTCAAAATAAGAAATCCAAAGAAACAGTATGTAGAGCCAAAGGAAACGGCTGTCAGTGTGAAGAGTTCAAGCTACTTTGATATCGGCATGAAGGGAATGTACCTGGTAGTAAACGGTCCAGAAGGAACCGGACGAAAGGCATTCAGCGGGACCAAGTATGTCGCCGCGGGGAAATCCGGTACTGCGCAGATCATCACAATTAAGCAGGATCAGCATTACAATGCAGCCGCTATCAAGAAGGAGCACCGTGACAACGCACTCTTTGTTGCATTCGCTCCGTATGAAAAACCTATTGCAGTTGTCGGGATCCTTTTAGAAAACGTTGGAGGCGGAAGCCGTTTTGCAGCTCCGCTGGCGCGGCAGATGCTTGATGAATATCTGATAAATCTCGGATATCTGGAGAAAGAGCAGTCCGCAAAACAGAGCGAAAATGAAAACAAGCAGGATGATAAGAAATGAGAAAGAAAATTATTGAATTTCTGAGCAACCTTCACCTTGATCTATCTCTGTGTCTCGGAATTTTCATCCTGATGGGAATGAATTTTGTTATTCTGTACTCTGCATCCGGAGCAAATCCGTCAGTGATGTACTCTCAGATAATACGTAGCGTGGTTGCAATTGCGATCATGATGGTTATGGCCTATCTTCCTCCTCGTTTCTATAAAAAATGGGCCTTCTCCCTGTATATTATCTGTACTATTCTTCTGCTGTGCGTGCTGCTGTTCGGACACGTGGGGAAAGGCGCAGAACGATGGCTTGATCTTGGAATCATACGTTTCCAGCCTTCTGAATTTCTAAAAATAGTAATGCCTATCGCCATAGCAGCATTTTTTGCCCGTGGAAAACTTCCGCCGAAACTCCTCTCGTTTGTATGTGCCATGATACTTATAGCCATACCGGTAGTACTGATCATTCTCCAGCCGGATCTTGGTACAGCTATTCTGATATCAATTTCTGGAGGATTCATTGTCTATTTGGCCGGGCTGAACTGGTATCTGATCCTTTTCGGTTCTCTGTCTCTGATCATATACTCTGTAATCCATTGGTTCTTCTTCATGTATGACTACCAGAAACAACGCATAATAACCTTCCTGAATCCGGAATCAGATCCGTTGGACAAAGGCTATAATATAATCCAGTCAAAAATTGCGATCGGTTCAGGCGGTATGTGGGGAAAAGGCTGGCTGAACGGAACACAGTCACATCTCCAGTTTCTTCCGGAAAGGCATACCGACTTTATTTTTGCAGTATTCTGTGAAGAATTCGGATTTGTAGGATTTTTAGTGTTATTGACTGCTTATATGTATATAATATTGCGTTGTGTTTATATCAGCATGAATGCGCAGACCAATTTCCAAAGACTGCTCAGCGGATCTTTGACACTGACTTTTTTCTGTTATGTGTTTATCAACACAGGAATGGTAAGCGGACTGCTTCCTGTCGTAGGTGTACCGCTGCCGATGATCAGTTACGGTGGCACATCGCTTATAACTCTGTCAGCGTCATTCGGAATCATTATGTCGATACATACGCATCATAAAAAGAATTTTTACCAGTTGGGATAACCATGAATAAAACTAGATTTTTAATTTGTTCAATTCTATTCACTTTAATGCCTTCATTTCAGGTTTTTTCTGCCGAGCTGGACAAGGCAACCAGCGCGAGACTGGCAACTCTGAGTAAACAGCTAAACGTAAGTCTCGAAGATTTAAAAAATGCGGTGGGAGAAGCCACCTATGAACAGAAAGTTATTGATTCAATCACCAAACCATGGGAGGCCAAACCATGGTACAAGTACCGCACCATTTTTCTGACCGAGGAAAGAGCAAAGGCCGGAGCCCAGTTTATGAAGGACAATCTTCCGGTATTTATCAAAGCTGAAAAGGCATACGGCGTAGATCGCGAAATTATCGCAGCCATTCTCGGTGTTGAAACATACTTCGGTACAAAAATGGGAGCATACAAAATTATAGACTCCCTCTACACTCTCGGTTTCCACTATCCAAAACGTGCAGAATTCTTCAGCAAGGAGTTTGCAAATTACGTTAAACTGGCAAAAGAGCAGGAATGGGAACTGACCGAACACCTCGGTTCATATGCAGGTGCTATGGGAATGGGGCAGTTCATGCCTTCAAGTTATATACATTATGCAGTTGACTTCAACGGCGACGGCAAGAAGGATCTGTTCGGCAGCCGTGAAGATGCAATAGGCAGCATCGCCAATTATTTCCAGAAAAGCAAATGGAAATTCCACCAGCCGGTGGCATATGAAGTTACTGTAGCAAAACCTGCCGGAATTGCTAGTCTGAAAAACAAGAAGAACACGCTGGACACCACCTGGGGAGCACTCAGAAAGAACGGTGTAAAATTAGTGGATGAAAGCATTCGTATCACCGACGATCAGAAAGTCAAGCTGCTGGCACTGGATGCTGACGAAGACAGCAAGCAGTACTTCGTAGTGTTCAACAACTTTATCTCCATTACCAGGTACAATACAAGTCCATTGTATGCCATGGCTGTATATGATCTGAGTAGAGCTATCGCCGATGAATTCAGTAATCTGTAGGTTTGATCATGAAATTTAATAGGTTTGCTTTTTCTTTGGCGCTTGGAACCGAACTGCTGCTGGCAGGGTGTGTTACACAGCATGATCCTCTGCAGTTCTCTAATTCATCAGCACAGAGTACTGAGGAAAAGCCGATAATTGTCCGCCGCAAAAAATATGCCACAGGCATAGGTTCAGACAGTCGAATTGCAAGAAGACAGCAGGCAAAAATTCAAGGAATCAAAGGTGTTCAGGTAAAATACGAACCCTATTCCAGAATTGGAAATACCGACTATACACTCAACGGTGATTTCTACGAAATATGGACCGATATAGAGGACTATCAGGAAATCGGGATTGCATCCTGGTACGGTCCGGGATTTCACGGAGAAAGAACATCCAACGGCGAAGTTTATGATCAGAAGGGGATCAGTGCCGCTCATAAGAATCTGCCGTTACCGTCATATGTAAAAGTTACCAATCTTGACAACAACAGGACTTTGATAGTACGTGTCAACGACCGAGGTCCGTTTCATGAGGGAAGGATAATAGATCTTTCCGAAGGTGCAGCCAAAATTCTCGGCGTGGTGGAACACGGTACAGCAAGGGTTAAACTTGAACTGATCAAAGTTCCGGAACCTGCCAATGCAAAGGAACTGTATGCCAAGGAGCATTCACGGTACATCCAGGTAGTGGCATCGAATGATCAGAAAAAAGCAAACGAGCTGGTAAAGGATCTTTGCCGCAAACTGTCCAAGACCTCGAAGGAAGTCTTTGTTAAAGAATATACCGGCATGTACAAAGTATACCTCGGTCCCTATCTGCCGAACCGTGCGCAACGCGAACTTGAAAAGATTAAAAGCGTGGGTTATCCAGAAGCCTACTTGTTATATTTAGATTAACGATGAGAGATATTGACATGAGTATCAGAAAAAGTCTTAGTTTAATTGTTGGTATTGCACTGACCTGCTTCTCCTTCAATGCAGCAGCAGACAGCAAACCAAAGCCAACACCGGACAAACCGTCAAAACCTGCTCCTTCTGCGGTGGAGGTTGTACCTTCCCCTCCGGAGCTGGGAGAATCAGCCTACCTGCTGATGGATTATGCAACAGGAGAAGTTCTGATCGGTAAAGATATTCATAAAAGAATCATTCCTGCGTCACTCACCAAAATGATGACCTCATATGTAATCGGACAGGAAATCGAAGCCGGTCGTCTCGATCCTGAAGAGATGGTAACCATAAGCCAGAATGCATGGTCCAAGAATTACGGTGACTCATCAAAAATGTTCATAGAAGTTGGTAAACAGGTCAGTGTACGTGATCTCAATCTGGGCATAATCATTCAGTCCGGTAATGACGCATGTATCGCCATGGCAGAACACCTTGCAGGTTCAGAAGATGCTTTTGCAAATCTGATGAACAACTGGGCACAGTATATCGGAATGAAGGATTCAAATTTTGTTAACTCTCATGGTCTGCACGACGAAAACCACTACTCATCCGCCTATGACATGGCTATCCTCGGCCGCGCCCTGATCCATGATCTGCCTGACGAATATAAAATCTATTCACAGAAGGAATTTACCTTCAACGGCATCAAACAGAGCAACCGTAACCGTCTGCTCTGGGACAATACTCTTCACGTTGACGGTATCAAAACAGGTCACCTGAGCCAGGTTGGTTACAATCTGGTAACCTCAGCAGTAGATCCGGCTACTAACTTCCGACTGATTTCTGTGGTAATTGGAGCGAACTCTGAACGTCAGCGTGCTGATGACTCCAAAGCACTTCTCACCTACGGTTTCAGATTCTACAAGCCGGTTCCTGTCATAAAGAAGGGAAAGCCGTTAATCGAACAGAAAATCATCTATGGTGACAAGAGCAAGGTTAAACTAGGTTCAGGAAGAGATATCACTGTTGCCGTACCGCGAAATAAAATCGACAATCTCAAAGTTTCCATCAAGCTCAATGATAAAAACAAGCTTGAAGCTCCGATAAAAAGTGGTGTTGAAGTAGGAACCATATTCATCAGAACATCGGATGACGAACTGATCCATCAGGCTCCGCTTATCACCCTTGAAAGCGTTGAAGAAGGCGGTTGGCTTGACAAGTCCTGGGACTGGACCGTTTCCTCCATTTCTGATCTTTTTAGCTGAGGTTAACATGATAAATTTCAACAAGGTAATTGATTTTCCAAGTCCGGTGGATTTCAGGGTAATAGTCTGTGATGTACCGGAGATCGAAAGCAGAATCATAACCTTTTTTGCGGAAAGGTTTAACCTCAAAGTTAATAAACCTATTACCAAAAAGCCGTCAAAAAACGGAACCTACTTCTCTCTTTCAGTTACGGTTACTGTTAAAGACGAAAAACAGATGAATGACATCTACACAGAACTGGCAAAAGAAGAAGACGTGAAATACGTTCTCTAGTTGTTTGCTACTCTGTAACTGTCCAAGAAGGCCGGCCTGCCGGTCTTTTTCTTTTATTATGTGCCTTTCTCCTTCAGCAGATGGAGAAAGGCATCAATACTTTAACTTTCCTATTTTTGTTAAAACTCACATAAACGAACTAATTTTATACACGATTAACAAAAAGGGCTTTATAATAAAGGAAACAATGTTATCTGCAGTGAATAGGTGCGATATGGATCCTGTTAAAGAAGAATCATTATTATCGGAAAATAAAAAATTAAAAGACGAACTGAAGCATCTGAAAGATAAAAGATTGGAAGAGCAAACAAGTAGCCTTAATCTCTACGCTTTGCTGTTAAAATTATTTAGCCTCAATAACAGTTCCCTTACCAGTGTAAGCGAAATAGACCACGCGCTGACCAGCATTGACGAAGCGGAATATAGTCAGTCAAGGGAAAGAATCGAAGCACAGGTAAAAAAGGAAATAACCAATCTTGCAAAATCCATAGAATTTGCATCTGAAAGTATTGAGAAGTCAATTCAAAGTCTCAGTGACAAAACAGATATGGGGAGAAATCTCAAAATGTCACTGGAACAGTACAACAGTAGCAGTGCAGACTTCGGAATAACCTCAAAACAATCCAAGCTTCTGAAACTGCTGGAACTTTATAATGTAGCGTTCAACGATTTGGCTTCACAAGAACAGGGGATCGGGGGACTGTTCAGCAAGAATGAAATAGATCAGGTCTGCAGCAGCATGCAGCAGATTATTTCGGAAATGGATTTTCCTAACTCAATTTCAGATGAACTGACACTGATCAGATATAAGCTTCTTTCCAACGTAGATCCGAAGGAACTGCCTAAGATCTGCGTTAAAATACTGGAACTGGTGGTAGCCAGCTATAGAATTGAACGTGATGATTCACAGACATTCCTTACAAGCCTCAGTGAAAGTCTCAATCTGTTTAATGTAAATTTCGGCAAATCAATATCTGTTGTTAAATCACTCCACAGTTCTGAAGTTGATACCAACAACTCCATTGATCTGGCAATCAATCAGATTGACAGTTCCATCAAAGAAGTAGATACCATCCAGCAATTGAAGGACAATATTCTAGCGCAGGTTGCAAATATCCGGCAGGCAATGGTTGAACACCACGAGATACAGGATAAACAGAACAATTTTGTACGGGCAATTGAAAAGATTCAGGATCGATTGAAACTCATGGTAGAGGAAACCGATGAGTTCAAACAGAAACTGGCACAGCAGAAGCACCGACTTCTGATTGACAGTTTAACCCAGTTAAGCAACAAGAATGCTTACGAAAACAGAATTGATCATGAATACAAACGTTGGCAGCGTTACGGCGGTTTCATGACAATTGCGCTGATTGACGTAGATGACTTCAGAGCCATCAACGAAAAATTCGGACATTTGGCAGGAGATCGTGCACTTAAAGTTATAGCCCGGGCGTTGCAGACTAAAATCCGCGATACCGATTTCATCGCACGCTACACTAGTGATAAATTCGTGGTAATACTGCTTGGTACGGAACGAAAGGATATTGATATTCCACTGAAAAAACTCAATGATATTATTTCTTCAATACCGTTCCATTTCAAGGGCAACAAAGTTGAAATAACTGTTTCTATCGGAGCAGCATATTTTACAGAAAACGACAATCCGGTAACTGTACTGGAAAAAGCTGAGCAGGAGCTGTCGGAGGCAAAGAAAGCCGGTAAAAACCGCTTCAGTATTCAGTAAATATCAGTATTGAAATTCAAAATTTAACATGAACAAAGAGAACTGTCGCGTATTAGTTCTCTTTGTTTTTCTCACGCTTTTATGAAAGCGGTATTATCAATCAATATTCAAATCCTGGAATGATTTAATTAAATCATCCAGTTGTTTCAGCTGAACCAGGAACGGTTCCAGTCTGTCCAGTGGCAAAGCGCTAGGTCCGTCACACTTTGCATGCTCTGGATCCGGATGGGTTTCAAGAAAGAGTCCGGCAATTTTAGTTGCAAGTCCGGCTCTTGCCAAGTCAAGAACCTGTGATCTACGACCTCCTGAAGCCTCTGAGTTTGGATCACGACACTGCAGCGAATGGGTTACATCAAAAATAATAGGGGCATTCCTGCTAGCCTTCTTCATAACCCCGATCCCCAACATATCGACTACAAGGTTATCATAACCGAAACAGGTTCCTCTCTCACACAGAAGAAGATTGCTGTTTCCGCATTCTTCAAACTTGTTAACTATATTTCCAATCTGAGAAGGACTTAGAAACTGAGGTTTTTTGATATTGATCGGAAGCCCGCTGTCGGCCATGGCTTTTACCAGATCAGTCTGTCTTGCCAGAAATGCAGGCAGTTGAAGAACATCAACCACTGCTGTCAAAGGTTCAACCTGATCGATTTCATGGACATCAGTTATGATTTTAACTCCGAAAGTTTTCTTCAATTCTTCAAATACTGCAATACCATGTTCCAGTCCCGGACCGCGGAATGAATGTATAGAAGAACGGTTAGCCTTATCCCAGCTAGCCTTGAATATATACGGGATCCCGAGTTTATCTGTAACTCTTACAAATTCCTCGCAGACCCTCATTGCCAGATCTCTGGATTCAATTACGTTTATACCGCCGAACACAACAAAGGGCATATCATTGGAAACTGAGATATTGCCGATATTAACAGTCTTTGCAACCATAAAAAACTCCTTCAGTTACACGTTCGTTACCACCGTAATCAACGGTCGTAACAATATCACTGTAACCGTATAATTCAAAAATTTGTCTTACTGATTCACCCTGATCGAAACCATGTTCCACCAACAGAACCCCACCTCGGATCAGATGTTCACGCCCCTGACTGATAATCAGTTTCAGATCTGCAAGTCCGTGTTCTTCTGCCACCAGTGCTCTGCAAGGTTCAAATCTTAGATCACCGCAGGCGAGATGGTGATCTCCGGGAGCGATATAGGGAGGATTAGAAACAATCAAATCAAATTTTCGCTCTTTGAGCGGTTCATACCAGCTGCCGCAGATAAATTCCGCATCAAGGCTGTTGTCTGCGGCATTCTGCATGGAGAGTTCAACCGCCTGTTCACAAAGATCAACCCCGGTTACGGCAGCCTGCGGCAGTTCTGACTTAAGCGCCAGAGCAATCGCACCGGTACCGGTTCCTAGATCCAGAACGGAAGGGGCTGTACCCGCATGACAGAGAGCCCGCTCAACCAGGACTTCAGTATCAGGACGCGGGATCAGAGTGGAATCATTGCATCTGAGTTTTAAGTTCCAGAACTCCCGGTAACCTGTAATATATGCAACAGGTTCACCGGCTGCTCTTCTTTCTATAAGGGCATAGTAGTCATCTGCAGTTCTGCTATCTGGAATATCCTGATCATGAATAATCAGCCATTCTCTTGGTTTATTCAACACATGCGACAGAAGACACCTGGCATCAACAGCCGGAGATTCACCTCCGGCTGCTTCAAGCCTTCTGGTGCCGTCCTTCAACAAATCCTTAAGATTCACGGCTAAACTATTCCTGTGAGGCAAGTGCAGCGAGCTGATCCGCCTGATATTCCTGAATTATAGGTTCAAGCAGTGCATCCAGATCGCCGTTCATCACTTCATTCAGACGGTACAAGGTAAGATTTATGCGGTGATCGGTCACACGTCCCTGCGGATAGTTGTAGGTTCTGATTCGATCGGAACGATCACCGGAACTTAAAATGCTGTGACGAGCCTCATCAGCTTCAGCCTTGTGCTTATCCTCCTCCAGTTTGGTCAGTCTGGCAAGAAGAACGCTCATTGCCTTGGCTTTATTCTTATGCTGAGAACGTTCATCCTGACATTCAACTACCAGACCTGTCGGAATATGGGTAATACGAATAGCGGAATCAGTCTTGTTGATATGCTGACCACCGGCACCGGATGAACGGTAGGTATCGATTCTTAAATCAGCAGGATTAATCTCAGGAGCCTCTGCTTCGGGAACTTCCGGGAGTACCATAACAGTGCAAGCCGATGTATGAACACGACCCTGGGCTTCGGTTTCAGGAACACGCTGTACACGGTGTCCGCCAGATTCAAATTTCATTACGCCGTAAACGGATGTACCGGACAGACGGGCGATCATTTCCTTGTAACCGCCGTGTTCACCTTCACTGCAGCTGACAATTTCCACCTGCCAGCCTCTTTTTTCGGCATAGTAGTTATACATGCGGAACAGATCTCCGGCAAAAATAGCAGCCTCATCACCACCGGTTCCGGCTCTTATTTCCAGGAAGCAGTCGTTATCATCCTTAGGATCTTTAGGTAGCAGCAGGATCTGAATATCATGTTCCACCTTTTCAAGGTTTGCCTTGGCCTCATCCTGCTCCTCCTCAGCCATGGCTCTTAATTCAGCGTCATCACTGTTAAGCATTTCAATGATCCCGTCATAATTACTCTGGGCCTCCTTGTAGCTCTGAAAACCTTTGACAACATCTGTAAGGGACGCAAATTCCTTGGACAGGGCTTTAAAACGTTCCTGATCAGCCACAACTTCAGGCTGACCCAGCAGTGCCTGAACTTCCTCGTAACGTTCCTGCAATGATTCAAGTTTGGTTATAACACTGTCTTTCATAAAATTTCCCAAAATTAAAAATTATAGATTTTTTAAATAATTATTTCTGAATACAAAAAGAGATCTGCATTATTTACATATAATACAGATCTCACCAAGTAAGACAGCTAAGCGTGTAAAGAACGTTCTCCGCGAGCTATTCCGCTAACACCGGATCTTACAACTTCCAGCAGTTCTGTGGTTTTTACCAGTACATTGATGAAAGAGTCCAGTTTAGCACTGTCACCTACCAGCTGAATTACATATAATTCGTTGGTTACATCCACAATCTGACCTCTGTAGATGGTGGAGAGAGACATCAGCTCATTACGCAAATCAGCAGTATGAGCACGGCATTTAACCAGCATAATTTCACGCTCGATATAAGGAGCATCTGCCAGATCACATACTTTCAGAACATCTACCAGTTTGTGAAGCTGCTTGGTAATCTGCTCCACCATTTCATCATTTCCGGTTGTCACAATGGTAATACGTGACAATGTATTATCCTCTGTAGGAGCAACAGTCAGTGTCTCAATGTTATAACCGCGCTGCGAGAACAGACCTACAACACGACTCAATGCACCGGATTCATTTTCTAGCAAAATCGAAATTATATGTCTCATTGTACAGTACTCTCCGTATCGCTTAATCTCATATCACACATAGCGCCCTTGGCAATCTGCATTGGATAAACCTTTGCATCAGGATCAACCAGAACCTCAATCAGAACCAGTTTATCCTTCATTGCAAAGGCATTCTGCATGGTTTTATCGAGTTCTTCAACTTTATCAACTCTCAATCCTACATGACCGTAGGCTTCTGCCAGTTTCACAAAATCAGGCAGTGAATTAACATACTGCTGACTGTATGACGCGGTGGTACGGCCCTCGTAGAAGAGTTTCTGCCACTGCTTAACCATACCAAGTGAATAGTTGTTGATAATTACAATTTTCAGAGGGATTCCGTACTCCATACAGGTTGAAAGTTCCTGAATATTCATCTGGAACGAACCGTCACTGGATATGCACACCACTGTCTCATCAGGATTTGCCATCTGGGCACCGATTGCAGCAGGGAAACCGTAACCCATAGTTCCGAGGCCGCCTGAATTCAGCCACTTTCTTGGTTTCTTAAACGGATAATACAGAGCGGTAAACATCTGATGCTGTCCCACGTCGGAAGCAATAATTGTATTTTCATCTGTGCACTTTCTCAGTGACTCGATAACCTGAGGAGGAACTATATACTGGCTCTTCTTGTAGTCAAGGCACTTCTTGGCACGGAACTGTGCAATCTGATCCCACCAAGGAGCAACGCGCTCCTTGTTAGGAACTATTCCAAGTTCATCAATAACATCAAGCATCTGAGGGATAACCTTGTCGATTGAACCTACAATCGGAATGTCTACTCTCACAGTCTTGGATATTGATGCAGGATCGATATCAATGTGTATAATTTTGGCATTAGGACAGAATTTCTGAACATTGTTGGTTACACGGTCAGAGAAACGGGCACCTACAGCCAGAACTAGATCGGAATTGTGCATTGCCATATTGGCTTCATATGTTCCGTGCATGCCGAGCATACCCAGGAACTGAGGATCTTCAGCCGGATAGGCTCCGAGTCCCATCAAAGTACTGGTTACCGGGAAGTTAAACATCTTAGCCAGTTTTCTCAGGCATTCACTTCCGTTGGAGTAAACGACACCGCCGCCGATATACATAACCGGTTTGGATGATTCAGACAGCAGTTTTACAGCACGCTTGATCTGTCCCTTGTGGCCTACTGTTGTCGGATTGTAGGAACGCATTGAAATCTCTTTAGGATACTCATAATCAAACTTAACTCTAGGATTCTGAACATCCTTAGGAATATCAATTACAACCGGACCTGGTCTGCCGGTAGAGGCAATGAAAAAGGCCTTTTTAATAATCACAGGAAGATCGGTTGCCTTTTTGCAGAGGAAGCTGTGCTTTACGATCGGTCTGGTAATACCTACTGTATCAACTTCCTGGAATGCGTCCTGTCCAATCAAAGGATTTGCCACCTGTCCGGTTATAACAACAAGCGGGATGGAATCAGCATATGCAGTCGCAATACCTGTAACACAGTTTGTTGCACCCGGGCCTGAAGTAACCAGAGCAACACCAACTCTGCCGGTGCTGCGGGCATAACCGTCAGCAGCATGAACCGCTGCCTGTTCATGTCTTACCAGAACATGCTTAATTTTTGTTGAAAAACTTAACGCATCGTAGATATCAAGTACGGTACCGCCAGGGTAACCGAAAATCATATTGATACCTTCATCTTCTAAAGCACGCACAACCATCTGTGCGCCGGATAATTGTTCCATTATTAAAAAGCCTCCTGGCTATAAGTTTACGTCTTGCGAATCGTCGTAAATCCATACACGTAACAATAACTAAGCCGACAGTTTCCGGTAAAAAACTGAAATACTTCGCTGATTTCCAACCAGCATTACTGTTACTACCATTAAATTCAAAGAAATATTCCTAAAAGATAGGGACATGTAGTTTTGTGGTAACAAAACTACATTGTGACTGCCTTCCAGATGTTTTCCGAAATGCAGGATCATTATAACACATCATAAGCTATAAAGTACTGACGTTTTTTATTTTTGACAAACATAGCACCATATTCCGGCAAAGATCTTCAATTAGAGAAAAACCAAACATTTTTAAGCCAAATATTCCTAACACGAGAAGTTTTAAGTTAAAATATCGTTGAAATCTGTTTGACAGCCAGTTCTGATCATTCAGGTTAACAAAAACAATATTTTTTATAAGGGATAAATTTCATGGAAATTACCAAAAAATCTTTTTCAGACGGCTTCTCTTGGGTCCTGTCTGCACTCAAGCTTTGTCTGCCAAAGGCACCGGCTTTTATATTAAAGTCATTTCTTGCATCTCTAGTTTTTGCGCTTATTTTCTTTATTATAAGCGCGATAGGAGGACTTCTCGCAATGATTCCTATTTTGGGATACGTTATCTCAATAGCTGTTGCAATCGTTATGTTTGTGCTGTCTCTCGGTTTCTACTGCGGATTCATCAGAGCAATTCAAACCATGATTGACAACGGCAACGTGACTTTCGGAAGTTTCTTCTTTGCACTCAAGGACACAAAATTCCTGATCAAGATCGCTCCTTTCGCAATTATCATTGGTCTAGCAATGTCAGTTGTATCAGGTATTATCGGATATCTTTGTTATTTGGCCATAATCAAAGCAGAAAGTCAGGTGCTTTTCTATGTTTTGTTGCTGCTCTTTGTACTGGTTATGGTACTTATGGGTATTTACGCAACATATGCACTTATTCTCTTTGTACAGAGAAACGATCCTAAAATTTTTGCAACATTCTCAGACACCGCCAAAGGTCTGTCAAACAATATTCTTCCTGTAGTGGGAATGTATCTTGGTCTAGCTGCTGTAGGCATCGTTCTTTCCTTGATTGGCAACATCCTCGTATCTATATTCCAATCCAGCCCTTCAGCAGTTATGGCAATTATATTGGGTGTGATTGCTTTGGTTCTCTACTGTGGTTATTTCATGCATTCTCTTACTTCAATCTGTATTTCATCAAAGGAAATCTTTGTTGAAAACGACGTTGAAGAAAATCAGCAGTAATCTGTTCTGAATTTTTCAATTGATATTTGAACGGCACTTTAAGTGCCGTTTTTTTATTCGTTCAAATTCATTATCAATCACCCACTTCAACCCGAACAGAGCCGGTTGCCGATTATTATTTTCCCTGACAGTTTGAATCACAGATTCTTTAATCTATAATAGCGGGAGTTTTATCCATAACCACGAACAGACATGATTACAATCAATGATTTAGACTTTCACCTCGGAAATACTGTTTTATTTCAATCTGCCTCGGCACAGATATCCACCGGCAGCAAAGTTGGCCTGGTGGGAAGAAACGGTTGCGGTAAATCAACCTTTTTCTCTCTGCTGACAGGAGACTACATACCGGACGGAGGTTCCATATCCATTCCCGGAGACTGGCAGATCGCAACAGTTAAACAGGAAACCCCGGCACTTGAAATTTCTGCTCTCGATTATGTCATCGAGGGCGATTTAAAATACCAGCAACTCCAGCGGGAACTGGAAAGTGCCGTCGCATCAAATGACGGTAACAGAATAGCGGAAATTCATACAGAACTTGAAATCATTGATGCCTATACCATTAAGTCTAGATCTTCTGCACTTCTCATCGGACTGGGTTTTACCCAGGAGGATCTGGAACGACCTGTAAAGGAATTTTCTGGAGGTTGGAGAATGAGACTCAACCTTGCCCAGGCGCTGATCGTGAAATCAGATCTGCTGTTGCTCGATGAACCGACCAACCACCTCGATCTCGATGCAGAAATATTTCTGGAAAGTTTTCTGAAATCATACCGCGGAACACTTGTTATAATCTCACACGATCGGGATTTTCTCGATCATACTGTAAACAAAATACTGAATATCGAGAACTACCGTCTCACCGCCTATACTGCAAACTATACCGAGTACGAAATCCAGAAAGCAGAAAAAATCACACTTCAGAACGCAATGTACGAAAAACAACAACGTGCCATTGCTCATATGCAGTCATTCGTTGAAAGATTCAGGTACAAAGCGACCAAGGCCAAGCAGGCGCAGAGTAGGCTCAAGGCGCTTGAAAGAATGGAGAAAATTGCTGCAGTTCACGCTGAATCACCTTTTCATTTCAGTTTCAGAACCCCGGACAGTCTGCCTAACCCTCTGATTACCATGGACAATATTTCCCTTGGTTACGGGGAGCATGTCGTTATCAAAAAACTACGATTTAATCTTGTTTCCGGAGCACGGATCGGACTACTCGGGAAAAACGGCGCAGGCAAATCCACCTTTATCAAATTTCTTGCAAGAGAGCTTGCACCGCTATCAGGTGACGTTACTTTTTCCAAAGGTATAAAAACAGGGTATTTTGCACAGCATCAGCTTGAACGGTTACGTCTGAACGAATCTGCTCTCAAGCATATGCAACTTCTTGCACCGCGCACACCTGAACAGGAACTGCGAAACTATCTCGGAGGATTTGCCTTTGCCGGTGACAAGGTTCTTGAAAATGTATCCACATTCTCAGGAGGCGAGAAAGCACGACTCGCTCTTGCACTCATTGTATGGGAAAAGCCTAATATTCTTCTCCTCGACGAACCTACCAACCACCTGGATCTTAACATGCGCGAAGCTCTTACCATGGCTCTGCAGGACTATGAAGGAGCCCTGGTGGTCGTATCCCACGATCGTCATCTGCTTAAAAGTACAACCGATAATTTCTACCTGGTGGACGACGGTATTGTTGATGAATTCAACGGAGATCTTGAGGATTACCAAAAATATCTGCTGGAAAAACAAAAACAGCTCATAGAACAGAACAACCTGAAAAATCAGGAGAAGGCAGATCTAAATAAACCTAAGGAACTGAGTTGGAAAGAAAAGAAACAGCTGGAATATAATTTTAAAAATGAAATCAGGCCGTTAAAACAGCAGATCACCAGACTGGATCAGCAGATCGCCGAGTTGACAAAAAAGAAGGCGGAACTTGAAATCACCCTTGCAGACAACAGCATCTACAATGATGAAAACAAGTCTAAACTTGCAGAACTGTTCACCGAACAGAATGATGTTACCTCAAAACTTGAGGAGACTGAAATGCTCTGGCTTGATTTAAGTGAGCAGTTGGAACAGCGACAGCAGGATTTTGAAAAAATCATTTCAGGAGGCAAACCATGCTGAGTTATAAACACGCATTTCATGCCGGCAACCATGCCGATCTGATAAAACATATCGTACTGACATTTGCACTTGATTTATACACCGGGAAGGATAAACCATTTATATATATCGATTCCCATGCCGGTTCCGGGATCTACAATCTTTCTGAAAAGGAATCCAACACAACCGGTGAGTATAAACTGGGTATAAAAAGGCTTCAGGAATTCAACGGTATCAAAAAACTCTGCGGCAGCTATTTTTCGGTTATCGATAAAATAAACGCCAACGGCGGGTTTTCAATGTACCCCGGTTCCCCTTATATAGCACAGACTCTTCTTCGCGAAAACGATCAGATGATTTTTATGGAACTGCACAATACCGAATTTGAAAAGCTTCATCGTAATTTTTCAAGGGATCAGCGGTGCCATATTCATCACAGGGACGGATTTGAGGGACTTATCGCACTGACACCTCCAACTCCGCGCAGAGGACTCACGCTCATTGATCCTTCCTATGAAATGAAGGAGGACTACAGAAATACTGTTGGTACTGTGGAAAAACTGGTAAAGAGATGGAATGTAGGCTGTGTGATTATTTGGTATCCGTTACTTTCAGGCAGCAAAGATCACAGTCTATATATGCATGAATCATTCAGAAAAATGAATATCAAAAACTCATTCACCGTACGGCTGTGCCCGTTCTTCTCCGGGGACGAAAATGTAAGAATGTACGGTTCGGCTGTTACCGTACTTAATGCTCCGTATATGCTGCTTAACAGGGTAAAGGAAATTCTGCCGGAACTTCACGAAGCACTGAAGCAGTCCGACAAAGCCCGTTCAGTTATTGAAGTGTACAGTCAGGATGCCTAAACTGTTTAAAAGAAATAACCATATCATCACTAAAAAAAGGAGCCTCAGAGGCTCCTTCATATTTCAAATCTTTTAAATCCGAATTATAGTCTGATTACTTGGCTGGCTGATCTACAGGTTCTTTGGCCAATTCAGCATTCAAATCAACTTCTTTAACTTCAGGAAGTTTTTCATCCTTTGCGTCTTCTTTTGATTCAGCCTTTGCATCTGCTTTTGCATCATCCTTTGATTCTGCCTTTACATCTGCTTTTGCATCAGCTTTTGATTCTGCCTTTACATCTGCTTTTGCATCATCCTTTGATTCTGCCTTTACATCTGCTTTTGCATCATCCTTTGATTCTGCCTTTACATCTGCTTTTGCATCAGCTTTTGATTCTGCCTTTACATCCTTATGCTTAACATCAAGCAGTTTCACATCAAACACTAAAACAGAGTTTGCAGGAATAAAGCCGGCATCCTGAGGACCATATGCAAGTTCACTAGGAATAAAGAATGTGTATTCAGAACCTACAGACATTAACTGCAAACCTTCTGTCCATCCAGGAATTACATTCTCAAGAGGAAATTCTATCGGTTGCTTACCTTCACCGTCATTTGAATCAAATACTGTACCATCAATCAGCTTTCCTGTATATACAACTTTAACGGTATCGGTTGCATCTTTAACCTTTTCACCTGTACCTTCAACTTTAACCAGATACTGTAAACCAGACGCAGTTACCTTTACGTTCTCATTCTTTGCATTCTGAGCCAGGAAGTCCTTACCTTTCTGTAAGTTTTCTGCGCTCTTCTTAGCTGCCTGTTCTTTAGCTTTCTTTTCAAACAGTTCAGAGAACTTTTCAAGTTTTTCCACAGCTTCTTCTTTGCTCAGTTTGGCATTGCCACTGATTGCATCGATAAAACCAGCCTTGATCAGTTCAGGATCAACAGCAATTTCAAGTTTCTTGTTTGCTTCAACAAAATTGTTTTTCAAATCTGTACCGATCATTGAACCGATTGCATAACTAGCATTCTTTTCCAGAGAACCGAAATCTTTGGATTCTGCCTTTGCATCATCTGCCTTAACATCCTTGGTTTCAGCTTTCTGCTGTGCTTTAGGAGCCTGCTGCTGTGTTGCTGCAGGAGCTACCGTTTCTTTCTTTTCTTCATCACAGCCGGTTAGTGCCAAAGCAACTGCAGCTGCAATCATTGAATATTTCAAACCTTTTAAAAACATTTATTACTCCAAAATAGAATTAGTCTAAATTAATAATACAACTTGTGTATTTTAGCACAAATTAAAACCGATTAGCCAAATTATGTGCAGGGCAACACATCAAAAACTCTAGAGGAGACCTAACTCATTCTAAAGCCGTTCTATGGTCATAACAACGCCTCTGAGACAGATTTACGCTTAGCACATTCTTTCTTATCCTTTATCCATAACCCAAAATCTGTAATTTCCTAGGTAAGCCAACGCACTCTTATTTAATATTTTTATATACTACTGTCGGCTATGTGCCATTTTGATAGTCAGTTAGCCTGCATGGAATCTTAAGATAGTATCCATACACTAGTAGATATTGTTTAACTACACTACAGCCTTGTGTTCTGCTGAAGATAGAGCTTCCGATTACCGATTAAAGTTATCTATGGTCTTCAGAAATTTTCTTTTCACCAAGAAGTGTCTTTGCATTCTCTTGATTAAGAGAATAATTTTCCGAAGACAGATCGAAGCTACTATCATAGTAATTAGAGGCAGAAAGTCCCATTACAGATAATAGCAGATCAAAAATAAGATCATTGGTAAAATATCCATTAACTCTCTTTGCAAGGGTTTCTACTATGTTTTGATGACTCTGTGCGTATTTTTCTGAAAAACTTATAATAAACGGTATTCTTACCATATCGAAAACAAAATGTGTGGTATTGTGATCGTTTCCCATTTGCGTTGGATCAGCTCCATGATCAGATATATATCCGAAAAACTTCAAGTTAGTTTTTTGTGAAAAGTACCTGAAGAAATTGTCTAGAACATAATCCGTGTAGTAGATGGAATTGTCATACTCATTTATGATGTTCTGCTCATTTGAAAATCTGCTGAACTCCGGAGGATAGCGATCCCGGTATTTTGTGTGACTTCCCATCAGATGAATTACAATAAAAGAATCACGATCTGTCCTCAGTTCAGCCGGAAGATTATCTAAAATATCCAGGTCATAAATTTTTCCGCCTTTTTTGGATTCTGAGACAAACTTGACACTTCCTGCACTCATGGATATGGATGTAATTGGAGTAACAATCATACTGTCTGAAGACTGATTACTTATCCAATATGTGTCAAATCCTGCTTTATTGGCAATATCAATGATGGATACAGAACGAGACAGATCTTGACCGTTGTACTGATTATGGTCGGTCAGTGCATTTGTTACACTCTGAATGGTATGAGTGAAGGATGAATAAGCGTTTCGAAACCAAATAAATCTATATCCTTGTTCCTTCTCCTTAATCCTACGATTTAATAATGGAGTTGTATCATATTTGTATCCGTAAAGGCTTAGATGATCCCGGTTTGCAGATTCCCCGATAACAAGCACATAAACACCTTTGTCTTCATCCATGAAGAAATTGTCCGAAAATTTAATGCTTTTTGTTATATCTGTTCTATTCTTCACAAAGTCGCCATATGTCTTAGTCATGTAGACAGAAAATGCTAAAACCTTTTTCGCCTGACAGTCATAGCCTTTCGCAGTATGTACTAACGTTCCCTGAGTCATAATTATCATGAAGAACACTATGAATATTCCTAAAATAGTACGGATTATACTGTCATGTCGGCTTAACTCATTATTACAGCTATGTACTCTGTGAAAAGCACAGGCTAGCACCCCACCGAGAGTAAAAGCTATAATTATCAGAATTGATAAGAGTATAATCTTACCTTCTGAAAAAGTTGAATCGATATAGGTTATAGCCTCTGCTAGATTTGTTTGGGCTATAGCGAGTATGACGTCACCTTGGAGAATGCCATCGTTTGCTAGATAATATAAATAGAAAGAAAAGGCATAGAAAAAGAAGCAAAGATAAACAAAATCACAGAGGTACGTAAAAAACTTACCTACCTTGGTTTTAATATATTTCCCCAATATCAATTTCAGATACAAAACGGAGAAGTAAAAAAAACTTCCCAATAAAAACGAGGCTAGAAATTCATGAGCAGCTATTTTGTGTCCGCACATAAATTCCCAAACAGGAATCAGCAAGTAAAGTAATGTTATAGGAATATAAGATACTAAGAATTGTTTTGATGGTCTAATTGTTATATAAACTAGAATGGAAAAGAACAATGTCAACTGACAGATAAATGTATTTGACAAGTTGGAACAACCATATCTGAAAATAGTTCTGTACGAAAAAAACAAGGCAACAGCAAGTAGAACGTAAAGCAGATAATTTCTTGTAATATTTATTTTGTTTGTTTGCATTTTACTATTCCTTTAATGATATTCCTCTTCGCAATTGTGCAATCTGCATGGTATGTTCTATAAAATCAATTTCCGCGTATATTAAACAAAACATTTAAAGATTGCCACTATTGTTTTTGGTTCTCTTGAATAGTATGAATAGTGTGAATAGTTTGTGTTGAGAGGGGAAACTCCATACTGCACCGGGCTGCAGCATACCCTCCCCGATCAGCAGGTACTTCGATACAAGCTACGCAATCCTAGGCTCAGTGCAGCTTGCGTTGAAGCTGACACAAGAATATAACCAATACATAATTCAACAGAGCCTAAAACATATATCTCGTTTTTTCTCATGTTGTATGGATAGTTGCTTTTACGCTAATCAGCCCTAACAAAATAGCATGAAATACACTTTACAAGACCTAATCTACGCTTTACAATTCAGATATATTCTCGAGGAGTGGTGAAAATCCATACCGGTGGTGAAACACAAGTCCACAAGCGCAAGCTGATAAGGTGAAAATCCTTAACCGACGGTAAAGTCCGGATGATAGGGGATAATTTCAGACGAAAATCATTTTCTGCTGGTCTTTTCAACATAACTAGGGCAGAAACTCATCACCAAACTCCTGCGCAGTTTCATACATAATTAACAAGGGACTCCATTATAATATGTTCACCGGAATAGTTGCCGACCGCGGTACGGTAAAGAAAATAACCGATACAGGAGATCAGAATTTTCAGCTTACCGTCTGTCCATCCATCCTGGATCTGTCAAACGTAAAAATCGGTGATTCAATCGCCACCAACGGCGTATGTCTGACCGTAACCGCACTCAGAGACGGATGCTTCGTCGCAGATGTCTCCCACGAGACCTTCATCTGTACCAACTTAAAACATCTGACAATCGGAAGTTACGTCCATTTAGAGAAAGCTTTGCAGGTAAGTGACAGACTGGACGGCCATATCGTCACCGGACATGTGGACGGTGTGGGTGAACTTGTTTCTATTGAAAATCACGGAAAATCCACCGATTTTATCATTCAGATCCCGGCAGAATTGAGCAGGTATGTGGCCAAAAAGGGTTCCATCGCCCTTGACGGCATTTCACTTACTGTAAACGATCTGGTTGCCGACAGTCTGATCAGAATGACCATAATTCCTCACACCATGCATCTGACCAATATCCAGGACTGGAAACCTGGTCAGAAGATCAATATCGAAGTTGATCTCATGGCAAGATACATTGAACGTCTGCTCGTTTTTTCACAGACTCAGACAGAATCCCGGAGCAGTTCCCAGGAATTAAGCTACGAGACTCTTTTAAAGAATAACTTTATATAAGAAAGAAGGAACATCATGAAAATCAGTTCAACCGAAGAAATCATTGAAGAATTCCGACAAGGTCATATGGTTGTTGTAATGGATGATGAAAACAGAGAGAACGAAGGTGATATCATCATTCCGGCAACGGCCTGTACAGCTGAATCAATCAATTTTATGGCCCAGTACGGCAGAGGGCTAATCTGTCTTGCCCTGAGCCGCCAGCGTTGTGAGCAGTTGAATCTCCATCTGATGGTTGACAAGAACAGAGCACCGTTTTCAACCGCCTTCACCACCACAATCGAGGCCGCATCCGGAGTAACCACCGGTATTTCGGCAGCTGATCGTGCCCGCACAGTACAGGCTGCGGTCGCACCTGATGCAAAACCATCAGATCTGGTTCAGCCGGGACACATGTTTCCGCTGATGGCACTGGACGGAGGGGTTCTTGTAAGAACCGGGCACACCGAGGCCTCCACCGATTTTGCCAGACTGGCAGGACTGGAGCCCGCAGCGGTAATCTGTGAGGTTATGAACGATGACGGTTCCATGGCAAGACGGCAGGATTTGGAAAAATTCTGTGAAAAACACAATTTAAAACTGGGAACAGTTGCAAACCTGGTTGAATACAGAATGACTCATGAGACAACAGTCAGCCAAATAAGCAGCTGTAGACTCCCGACCGAGTTCGGCGAATTCAAGATGGTTACTTTCCAGGATTCAATCGACCAGCAGATCCACTTTGCACTGATCCACGGAAACCTTGAAGAATGCCAGTCGCCGGTCGTTCGGGTTCACCTCAACGAATATTTCAGCGATGTGCTGTGTTCAAACCGCAACCGCAGACAGTCATTCTCGATTCGGGAGGCATTGGAGTACATTTCCAAAGATACCGGAGTTCTGCTTGTTCTCAACAATCACATCGGCAACGACTCACTGCTTGAATCTGTACGCAGATTCGAACAGGAAGATCTAGAAGGTGGCAGGCCAACCGGCGCGGGCAGTACCGCGACAGCCACCGGCAAGCCATCCAAGCGTGTCGGACTCGGTTCTCAGATTTTGAAAAAACTCGGTATAAAGCACATGCGAATCCTGTCAACCCAGACCAAATACCACGGACTTGCAGGATACGGGCTGGTAATCGATCAGGTAATCAACAGTTTTAAATAATAAGAATTTTAAAGAGGGTAATTATATGCAAATCATTGAAGGTAACCTAATAGCTCATGACGCCAGAATTGCAATTGTTGTTTCAAGATTCAACAGTTTCATCAACGAGCATCTACTTTCCGGTGCACTCGATGTATTAAAACGACAGGGTGAAGTTAATGAAGACAATATCACTGTTGTCAGAGTTCCAGGGGCAATCGAAATACCTCTGACAGTAAAAAAACTGGCTCAAAGCAAGAAGTTTGATGCAATTGTAGCCCTCGGATGCGTTATCCGCGGTGCAACCTATCATTTTGAAATTGTTGCCAATGAAAGTGCCAAGGGTCTCACTCAGGTCATGCTTGAAAACAATATTCCTGTTGCTTTTGGTATATTAACAACTGATAATATAGACCAGGCAGTACAAAGAGCCGGTTCCAAGGCCGGAAACAAAGGTGCGGAAGCCGCCCTGAGTGCTCTGGAAATGATTAACGTACTCAAACAAATTCAATAGGATTTTTTTAAATGACTGAAGAAAAGAAAGTTTCACATAAGCCGTATGAACGTCACAATGCCCGTCAAATGGCTCTGCAGGCAATCTACGAATGGCAGATGGCCAAGAACGATGTAGAAACAATAATTGAGCAGTTTCTAGAGTCTAATAAAAAGAAAGTAGATTTGGATTATTTCAGTTATCTGGTACTGGGAGTTACCAATCACACCCAGGAGATTGACGACGGTTTTACCCCGTATCTTGCAAACAGAACTATCGATCAGCTGGATCAGGTGGACAAGGCGATCCTGAGAATTGCATGTTATGAACTGCTGTTTAACAAGAAGCTTGACTATAAAATTGCCATAAACGAGGCAATTGAACTTGCCAAGGCGTATGCCGCTGAAGACAGTCATAAATTCGTAAACGGCGTCCTTGATAAAATTGTTAAAAACGATCTGAAAGCGTAAACATCTGCTGTATGGATGAATTCGAAATCATCAGAAGTTATTTCTGCAGACAGGTAGCTGATCCGCAGTTAAAAATCGGCATAGGCGATGACTGTGCCGTTTTTAATCCAGGTTCAGGACATATAGCTGTAACCACTGACACTCTCGTTGAGGGTGTTCATTTTTTTTCAGACGCAGATCCTGAAGCTGTCGGTTTCAAGTCGCTGGCAGTCAATGTTTCAGATTTGGCGGCTATGGGAGCCGTTCCGAAATATTTCACCCTGGCACTGACAATTCCTGAATACAACAGCATGTTTCTGGAAAAATTTTCACACGGACTTTTCAGGATGGCATCATCCTGCGGGATCAGTCTGATCGGTGGTGATACAACACACGGTCCGCTGTCCATTACCATAACAGCCATTGGTACAACAAAACCAGGCATGGAGATTACCCGTAGCCGAGCCAGGCCGGGAGATGAAATTTATGTATCAGGTGAACTTGGCGGCGCGGCGCTTGCCGTTTTTCTGAAAAGCAATGCAACTCATTTGACAGATCCATTACTGGAAACGGATTCTTTCATGAAACTTGACTATCCGCAGCCACGGGTGGAACTTGGCTGTTCATTGGCAGGTGTTGCAACCTCAATGCTGGATCTTTCCGACGGACTTAGTTCAGATCTGATGCATATACTGGAGCAGTCGGCGACTGGAGCTCACATCGAACTGGAACAAATCCCTTACTCTCGGAGTCTGTTTGAGCTTGATCTGTTCAACCGGATCAATTTCGCAGTATCAGGGGGCGATGACTATGAACTGTGTTTCACCGTTCCCCCGGAGAAACGCAATGCGTTGAAAGAAATTGCAGAAAAGCTGGGGATTTCTGTTACCAGGATCGGAACCGTTACTGCTGACAGGGGGGAAATAACCTATACACTTAACGGGATCCCGTTTGATATCAAAACCCGGGGATACAATCATTTTGCAAAATAACCACGGTTTCTGTAATATCAGTAATGAGGCGGAGGGGTCTCTTCACTAGGAAGTGCCACATTTGAACCCACCACATCTTTAAGTTTACCATGCAGAAAACGTATTTCACGTTTCATTTTCTCCATTTCCATCTGCTGGCTGGCAAGTTCACCGCTCAGTTGCTCAATAGTATATTCATCAAAGGAGACCTTTGTCTCAAGTTCTGTGATTCTTGCTTCCAAATCCTGACTGTTACTCATTTTACTTCCGCTATATATAATACTGCAGTTCCTGCTCTACAAATAAAACTACCGAGACCTATCTGACAGGTTCGAGAATTATCTTCAGATCATCCCCTATTTTTTCAATCTGCTTAAAGGAAAAACAAGGAACCTGCTCCAGGCTTAAATATTGTTCAAGATGATTCATATGAATACCATCTCTGCCCAGCAGTTTCGGAGCCATATAAACAATGTACTCATTGAATAGATTCTGTCTTAACAGTGAATTCGTCAGGCAGGCGCCGGCTTCAACCCAAAGATCATTAATGGAATAATCTGCTGCTAGCAGTCTGAACAGACCTGCAAGTTCACCGTCAACTCCATCATAGGTTATTACGGTACAGTTATCCGGATAGCATCTGCTTATTACCGAAGTTGAAGATACTACCAAAAAGACTCTGCGGCTGCGCTCTTCAAAAATTCTGGCCTTCGGAGAAATCGAAGCTTTTGAGTCAAGAACAACCAAATCAGGCTGACGCAGTTCATCCATAGGGTAGTTATCAACAACCAGTTCTGGAAGCTCAGAGCGACGGACAGTCATGGCAGGATCATCAGCCAGCACAGTTCGTGAAGTTGTCAGAATAGCGTTACTGCGTGCTCTGCAGATCTGAACATCCATCCTGGCCTGCGCACCGGTAATCCATTTGCTTGCCCCATTGCCAAGAGCAATATTTCCATCGAGACTGACCGCCTGTTTGAGACGGATGTAAGGGAGAGCATTGCGCATGCGCCAGAGAAACTCAAGGTTAATTGCCTCCGCCTGTTCCTCCAGCACTCCGAATCTCACATCTATTCCATTGTCCCGCAGAATTTTAAATCCTTTTCCGGATACCAAAGGATTAGGATCTTTCATCGCAGCAACCACTCGAGACACTCCGGCCTCAACCAGAGCTTTCGCGCACGGCGGGGTTCTTCCGTAGTGAGAGCATGGTTCCAGTGTCACATAAACGGTAGCCCCCTCCACACTTCTGCAGGCATTTTTCAGAGCATTTATCTCAGCGTGAGCAGTTCCGGCCCGAAGATGAAACCCCTGACCGATCAACTGATCATCCTTAACTATCACACATCCAACACAAGGATTCGGGGATGCTGTATACCTTCCTCGGACCGCAAGATCCAGGGCTTTCTGCATCCAAAATTCATCACTGTACACAGATTATTTTCCCAGTTTGGCAATTTCATCACCGAAATCACGGACATCGGCAAAACGACGGTAGACCGAAGCAAATCTGACATAGGCAACTTCATCAAGCTTTTTGAGTTCATCCATCACAAACTCACCGATGCGGTTTGATTCTATTTCACGTTCACCGGAAGCTCTGATCCTGGATTCAATTCTGCTGATGCTTTCCTCGATCTTGTCCACATCAACCGGACGTTTTTCCAACGCTTTGACAATTCCTGCTTTCAGTTTCTCCCGGTTAAAATCCTCACGGGCACTATCTTTTTTAACCACCCGCGGCATTACCAGTTCAGCAGTTTCAAAAGTGGTAAAGCGCTCGTGACACACCACACACTCACGACGGCGGCGCACCTGATTGCCCTCGGCCACCAGACGGGAATCTATAACCTTAGAATCAGCCGCATTACAGAATGGACAATGCATATCAAACTCCAAAATATAAAAGCTCCTTAACCTCACGATTAAGAAGCCAAAAACACAAAATAAATTCTAGTTATGATCTTGCAGATTAGTCTACATAAACAGGGAACTTATTGCACAAATCTACCACTTTGTTTTTGATTTCTGCGATAACACTTTCATTGGTGTAATTATCCAGAACATCACACATCCAGGTAGCAATTTGCTTAGCCTCAGCTTCCTTCATGCAACGGCGGGTAATGGAAGGAGTACCTACACGTAAACCTGAAGTAACAAAAGGCTTGCGCGGATCATTAGGAACTGCGTTCTTGTTTACTGTAATATTTGCCTTTCCTAAAGCTTCCTCGGCATCTTTTCCTGATAATTCACGACCAATCAGATCAACCAGGAACAGATGGTTGTGAGTACCGCCGGAAACAATCTTGTAACCACGTTCAATAAATACCTTAACCATAGCTTCAGCATTAACCACAACCTGCTTCATCATTTCCTTGAAATCAGGTTCCATTGCTTCCTTGAAGGCAACAGCCTTGGCAGCAATAATGTGCATCAGAGGACCGCCCTGTCCGTTAGGGAAAATTGCGGAATTAAGTTTCTTGTGAAGTTCAGGATCATCAACAGCAGAAAGGATCAGACCGCCGCGAGGGCCGGCAAGAGTCTTGTGGGTGGTTGTAGTGACCACGTGTGCGTATGGAAGAGGGCTTGGATAGCATCCTGCTGCAATCAGACCTGCAACATGAGCCATATCAACAAACAGATATGCACCTACAGAATCTGCAATTTCACGCATTCTCTTCCAGTCAACTATACCTGAGTATGCAGAGAATCCACCTACGATAACCTTTGGTTTGCATTCATTGGCAAGCTTCTGAACTTCATCATAATCAATAAGACCATCATCGTTAACTCCGTACTGAACAGAATTATAGATTTTTCCGGAGAAACTTACCTTTGCACCGTGAGTCAGATGACCGCCGTGAGCCAGGCTCATTCCCATAATGGTGTCACCAGGCTGCGCTAGCGCTGCGTAAACAGCAGCATTGGCCTGAGAACCTGAATGAGGCTGAACATTGGCATAAACTGCACCGAACAGCTGCTTTGCTCTTTCAATTGCAAGAGTTTCAACTTTATCAACATATTCACAACCGCCGTAGTATCTCTTGCCAGGATAACCTTCAGCATATTTGTTGGTCAGCTGGGATCCCTGAGCTTCCATAACGCGAGGACTTGCGTAGTTTTCGGATGCGATCAGTTCAATGTGTTCTTCCTGTCTTTTATTCTCTTCTAAAATTGCTTCATAAAGATCTTTATCAAAAGACGCGATAGTCATTTGGCTTTTATTCATCGCCATTTACGGTTCTCCAAAATTAATCCAAAATAATAGCTGATTTTAACACTAATGGCGCATCATTTCACATTATTTAACAAAAAATACACACATACGAGTCGAAGTCACATCATATTGCTCAAATTATAAACAACCATTCATAATCAGCCCGTAGTTAAGCTCGGACAGCTACTTTACAACTGTTTATATATTCTACAATATTTACTGTTTTTACACTTAATATCAGTTTTTTTTCTTTCAACAAAATCACTCAAACACCCACTTTCAGGCCGTTTTTATGGCCTTTTTGAGCCTTAAAAACAAAAAAAACAGATTTTTTAGAAAAAAATCTAGAAAATACAATATTAATACTTATAATAAGATCAGTTTATTCGCAAACGGTCATTATCTTGTTAACACGGAAGTTTCTATGGCGACAAAAAAAATTCTGGTTCTGAACGGCCCGAATCTAAATCTGCTGGGCAAACGGGAACCTGAAATCTACGGTCATCAGACTCTGAATGACATTCTGGACAATCTTAAAAAAATCTCTGAAGAACTCGATGTTTCACTGGAAACCTTTCAGTCAAACGCTGAATACCAGATCATAGACCGCATTCACGATGCGATGGGCAGAGTTGATTTCATTCTGATTAATCCGGCAGCGTTTACCCATACTAGCGTTGCAATTAGAGACGCTCTGCTTGGAGTCCATATCCCTTTCATCGAAATCCATCTGTCCAATGTCCATGCAAGGGAAAGTTTCCGTCATCATTCATATCTCTCGGATGTAGCTGTAGGCGTTATCTGCGGTTTCGGTGCCGACGGTTATGAATTTGCATTGCGAAAAGCTGTAAGATTACTAAACAATAATTAAATAGGATGTAACAACCTTTTGTTACACAGGCAATTTTTTCATTTTCATTAAGAGAGTAGCTATGAATATAGATATCCGCCAAATCAAACGTTTAATTGAAATAGTTGAAGAATCAACAATTGATGAATTAGAACTTAAAGAAGGCGAAGAAAGCATTCGAGTTAGTCGCAACAAGGGAACAGTAACAGCTCCAATCATCCAGGCACCGGCCACCCAGACATTCATCCCTCAGGTACAACCAGTTCCTGTTGCAAACACAGCAGCAGAACCGGCTCAAGAGCAGGCACCTGCACAGCAGATTTCAAGCGGCCACAAGCTTCTGTCACCAATGGTTGGTACCTTCTACCGCTCATCAAGTCCTGATTCCAAGCCGTTTGTTGAAGAAGGGCAGACAGTAAAGGTTGGCGATCCTATGTGCATTGTTGAAGCAATGAAGATGATGAATCAAATCACCGCAGACAAGGCCGGTGTTGTAAAACAGATCCTGGTTCAGAATGGAGATGCGGTTGAATTCGAACAACCTCTGTTTATAATCGAATAAAATTCCACGGAGAACAATCCATGCTTAAAAAAGTATTAATCGCCAATCGTGGCGAAATAGCGCTGAGAATACTCCGTGCCTGCAAGGAAATGGGGATCAAAACTGTAGCCATACACTCTACAGCCGACCGCAACCTTAAACACGTAATGCTGGCAGATGAAACTGTCTGTATTGGGAAGCCGGCTCCGAAGGATTCATACCTCAATGTTCCTGCCATTATTGCCGCGGCAGAGGTTACCGGTGCTGATGCAATCCACCCCGGCTACGGTTTTCTTTCAGAAAATGCCGATTTTGCTGAACAGGTTGAACGTTCCGGTTTCATTTTTATAGGACCTCGTGCCCAGACAATAAGACTTATGGGCGACAAAGTTTCCGCAATTAAAGCTATGAAGAAGGCCGGAGTACCTACGGTTCCGGGTTCAGACGGTCCGGTCGGAGAAGATCCAGAAAAGAACAAGGAAATCGCCAAAAGGATCGGTTATCCAATCATCATTAAAGCTTCCGGAGGCGGTGGCGGACGCGGTATGCACGTTGTATATGAGGAATCAGAGCTGGAAAATGCCATTGCTCTTGCTAAATCTGAAGCAGGTCAGTTCTTCAACAACGATATGGTTTACATGGAAAAATATCTGGAAAATCCGCGCCATATTGAATTCCAGATTTTATCCGACGGTCAGGGTCACTCTGTCTACCTGGGCGAAAGAGACTGTTCAATGCAACGCCGCAACCAGAAGGTTATCGAGGAAGCACCTGCTCCGTTCATCACCGAGGAACAGAGACAGTTTATCGGCTCACGCTGCTGCGAAGCATGTAACGAAGTTGGATATCGCGGTGCCGGTACTTTTGAGTTCCTTTACGAGAACGGTCAATTCTATTTCATAGAAATGAATACCCGTGTTCAGGTGGAACACCCTGTATCAGAGGCTATTACCGGGATCGATATTGTTAAACAGCAACTGTTGGTTGCCGGAGGAAGCTTCCTTACTGTTAAACAGGAAGATATCAAAATTACCGGTCACGCCATTGAGTGCCGTATAAATGCGGAAGATCCTAAGACCTTTATTCCTTCTCCGGGAAAAATACAGCGTCTGCATGTTCCTGGCGGTTTGGGAGTAAGATGGGATTCTCACGTTTATGACGGTTATACTGTTCCTCCTTACTACGATTCAATGATCGGAAAGCTGATCTGCCACGCAGAAACCCGAAACAACGCTATTGCAAGAATGCGCCAGGCGCTTGACGAAATCGTGGTAGAGGGAATCAAAACCAATATTTCCCTTCATAAGGAACTGATGAATGACAGCGTATTTGTTCAGGGAGGAATGAACATTCACTATCTGGGCAAGAAACTGGAACAGAAATAGTCCGGTTTTCCGACTTAAATAAACCATGGGTGGTATTATAGTTATTGGAAAAAATAATTATACTATCACCCTTTAATGTATTCACAGGAAAATGTATGTCTGATACCGATATCGATTTTTTAAGCGAATTTTACAATTATTGCTATCTCTACAGAAATTTCAGTGATAATACCTGCAACTCTTATCAGTATGATCTGAAACACTTTAAAGAATTCCTCGACAACGAAAGAAATCATGTCCCTTTAAACCAATTCTCTACAGAAGATGTTCAGGAATATCTTTATAATAAATGTAAGGATCGCGCACCAAAATCGATTTCCCGAATCATCAGCTGTTTGAAAACTTTTACAAAATACTGCCACAGCAAGGATTTGCGCGACGATAATCCAATGATTGCCATTGCAGAACCTCAGCAATCAGTCAAACTGCCTGATTTCCTGTCAGAGGAAGAGGTTTCAAAACTGCTTAATGCATTTGATCTCAGAGATCCGACGGAAATCAGAGACAAAGCCATGATTGATCTTATGTATTCATCCGGTTTACGTGTATCTGAAATCATAAACCTTAAACTTGGCGACATCAGTTTTGATGAGTGTATCGTCAGAGTGCTGGGTAAAGGAGATAAGGAGCGGCTTGTTCCATTCGCTGAATCCACGTCAAAATACCTCCGCAAATACTATGATGAAGTAAGAACCAAACTGCCTTTGGTTTATGACGCAGAATACTTTTTCATATCAAGAAAGCTGAGAAAGCTTACCAGACAGAGTTTCTGGTACCGAATCAAATACTATGCAACCAAGGTGAATATTAACAAAAATATTCACCCCCATACATTGAGGCATTCCTTTGCAACACATCTGCTCAATCACGGTGCGGAGCTGCGCAGCGTTCAGGAACTGCTGGGTCATGAAAGCATAAACACCACACAGATTTATACACACGTAGCTAACAATGATCTGAAAAAAATGTACGATAACTGCCATCCGCGGGCAAAAGATAACAGGGAAGACTGACAGTAAGCATAAATAAAATTCCCCGGTCAAATTCAGCAAAGTTTCCCAGCCTTCTCTATTCAGAATAAAGAAGGAAGCTGAAATTGATCATCCATTCCTATAGGCTCCGTTACGGAGTCTTCACTGTGCACTGTGTTTCTACCAAAAAATAAGGCCTGCTAATGAGCAGGCCCGCAAAATCATGATTTCAGAACACTATATATTACTGTGGTTCTTTTACATAAGTAACGAATTTGTCACCCTGTTTCTCGATGAAGAAATCAAATACACCATCAGCAGGAGGGGTAACTTTAACTTCTTCAAACTTTGAACTTGGATTCAGAACGATTGGATTTCCACCCCATTCGAACACACCTGGAGCTGAGTCAGATGCATAACCGAAGTTTGTACCAGGAGTCCAAGCGCTATCAGCAAATTTAAATTTGTATGGAGCCCAGTCAACTTTTAATTCTGCTTTTGCTTTCCATACATTATCAGCAACCGGCTGAATCAGGTATTCATCTAATGGAGCCCACTGTGGTTCTGTTAATTCACCACGTAAGTAAATTGCCTTACCGAATACATCTGCTGCACCAGCACCACCTGCTGCCACTGCACCTGCATCAGAAGCACCGTCAGAAGCACAACCTGTTAAACCAAAAGCACCTGAAACTAAAGCTGCTAATAATAATTTCTTATACATTGATGAAATACCTCTATCAAGAAAACTTAATATATAAATAATTGAAACAACAATTCAATACGCATATTAAACCAAAAAACAGATCCCCAAAATTGAATATAAATCACAATTCGGGCAGTTTATACAAATAAAATCAACCGGATAATCAGAATTTAAACAGGTTGCCATACAATTGATACTGCTGCTCTGCATATTGATAGAAACTCTGCCTAATAAAAAAACGAAATGTTATAAAGTTTTCCGGTCTATCTTCACAGTTAAGGTAATTCAGTGGAAATCTGTACACCTTATACTTATGTAAAAAAGAGGCTGTGCACATTACTTTCAATGATATCAGCTGCTTTTTCCACATCAATACCGTAGATCGAAGCAACAGTTTCCAGGGTATTATGCAATGATACCGGGACTCCGATGGCAAAATTCTGATCTATATAGTTGTTTGGAGCATCCGTCTCCAGAAGTATATTTTCAATTCCTACTGAACCAAGCATTCTGCGCTGCCGGTCTGTCATCCGAGGGTTGACAATAAACGGTCCGATCCCGAGTTTAAATCCCGATTTGATCCACTGTCTGGCAGTTTCAAGCGAACCGGTAAAACCGTGTACAACCCCGCCGCAGCTAAACCCGTTGTTTTTTATGATCCTCAGTAGCTGTTCATGAGCTCTGACGCAATGGATAATCAGAGGAAGAGACAGTTCTGCAGCAATATCAAGCTGTTCGGAAAATACCTTCATCTGCAGATCTGCATCCGGCAGATGAGGGATATTTTTCCTTAAATCCATGCCTATTTCACCGATAGCTGAATAATTACCTCGTTCCACCATCTCCAGGGTAAATTTAGGAGCGGTTGATATGTAAAGAGGGTGAACACCGGCAGCGAAGTAGAAACGACAACCGGGATAAGAAATATTCTGATTGATGTTGTTTACAGCAACATCAGGAATGATAAAAGAACTGATACCTCGTCTGATGCAGGATTCCAATAAATTCTGCCGGATTTCATCCATTCCGGCAAAATTCAAATGAATATGGGTATCTGTAATACGCAATATTAATGTTCCCTGGTCTTGAAGAATTTAACTGCAGGATAACGTTCCTGTGACAGATTGAGATTAACCATGGTAGGAGCGATATAAGTAAGATTATCACCGCCGTCTAGAGCCAGATTAACCTCACACTTGTGTTTGAACTCATCAAACTTTGCCGGATCGTCACACTCAACCCAGCGTGCAGTGGACACATTAACAGACTCGTAAATAGCCTCGACATTGTATTCATGAAGTAATCTTGACACTACAACATCAAACTGCAGCACTCCGACAACACCTACAATCAAATCATTATTGATCAGCGGACGGAACACCTGTACTGCACCTTCTTCAGAAAGCTGAACCAGACCTTTAATCAACTGTTTCTGCTTGAGTGGATCTCTCAGTCTGATTCGCTTGAACAATTCCGGGGCAAAGTTTGGAATTCCGGTAAAATGAAGTTCCTCACCTTCGGTAAAGGTATCCCCGATCTGAATAGTGCCGTGATTGTGCAGACCGATAATATCTCCAGGATAGGCTTCCTCAGCCTGTTCACGATCCCCTGCCATAAATGTAACAGCATCAGAAATCTGAACATCCTTGCCGATCCTTACATGATGAAGTTTCATTCCCTTGGAATATTTTCCTGAAACCACTCGCATGAACGCAATGCGGTCGCGGTGCTTAGGATCCATATTTGCCTGGATCTTGAAAATAAATCCTGAAAACTTATCTTCATCCGCAGTAACCTCTCTGGTCTCTGTCTGACGTGGCTGAGGAGAAGGAGCCCAAGAAGTCAAACCGTCGAGCATATGATCTACGCCGAAGTTTCCGAGGGCGGTTCCCCAGAATACAGGGGTCAATTTGCCCTGGATGAATAATTCATGGTCAAACTTGGTGGCAACCTCCAGCACGAGTTCCATGTCTTCACGCAGCTTTGCTGCAAAATCTTCACCGATAGCACTGTCAAGTTCTGGGGAATTAAGACCTTTAATGATCTGGCGTTCCTGTATGGTTGAACCGTAACCATGTTCATACAGTACCACCTCATCATCATAAATTCTGTATACACCTTTGAAATCACGGCCGGAACCGATAGGCCAGGTTATAGGAGCACATGAAATGTGGAGTTCATGTTCGATTTCATCCAGCAGTTCCATCGGATCTCGGATTTCACGGTCAAGCTTGTTCATAAACGTCAGAATAGGAGTGTCTCGCAGTCGGGTGACCTCCATAAGTTTTCTAGTACGCTCTTCAACACCTTTTGCCGCATCAATCACCATCAGACAGCAGTCAACAGCTGTAAGGGTACGATAGGTATCTTCCGAGAAGTCCTCGTGACCTGGAGTATCAAGCAGATTCACCAGACAGTCTGCATACGGGAACTGCATTACTGAAGTTGTAACAGAAATACCACGCTCTTTTTCCATATCCATCCAGTCTGATTTTGCAAACTGACCGGAGCCACGACCTTTTACAGTTCCTGCTTTTTTGATCGCATTTCCGAACAGCAGTACCTTTTCTGTGATTGTTGTCTTACCCGCATCAGGGTGAGAGATAATCGCAAATGTTCTTCTTTTTGAAATTTCTTCTTGAATACTCATTTTTATGATCTCAAATCTTACTATTGAATTTACCAACGGCGTAATTATATCTTTTTTTGAACAAATACAGAAAGCCTTTGTAAGCAAGCCACATTCCTGACAGATAACCGATATAGCATGCTGCAGTACTGATTTCACAATGTTGTTCTTGCTGTGAACTACACCCCTCTGGTGGCAGGATCCCAGATAAATTTATGGATCTGTAACTGAATCCTAATGTCCACGAGATTAAACTCCTGCATAAACTCAACAATCTCACGGGGTGATATTTTTCCGAATACCGGACTTACATATACGTGGGAACAGATCTGTGGATTATGCATCAGAAAATCCCTCATCGCCAGCAGATCATTTCTGCTCTGCACCACAAATTTAAGAACATCATCCGATTGCAACCGTTTGAAGCAGTTATGTTTCATCATCCGAACCATGCCAGAATCAGGAAGTTTGTAATCAACTGTCAGAAACAGCCTTTTTCCAAGCTGTTTTCTTTCTTCATCTGTCCAGATCCCGGAATAATCCACACTGCCGTTGGTCTCTATGTTAATCCGGTAACCATCTGCAGCCAGAACAGCAACCAGTTGTTTGATTTCCGGAGCAAGCAGAGGTTCTCCTCCGGTGACAGTTATATTACGGACATGATATTCATTTAACTTCGATACAATCTGCGATACTGTCATTTCCGTATATTTTCCGCCTTCACAGGCATAACGGGTATCACAGTAGTTGCATTTTAAATTGCAGCCGTACAGCCGGACAAAGGAACACAGATACCCCTGGCGGATCCCTTCTCCGTCTATACTTGTAAAAATTTCGTTTACTTTCAAGTAGTTACCTAATCCCTACGATAAATCACACAATTATTATGTGACTCATACAGTTCTACCTCGAAGCAGGTTACCCTTTCATCTGTTAGACTGTCACTGATATACTTTGCTATATTTTCAGCGGTAGGATTGAACGGGAGAACTTCGTTAAGGTACTTGTGATCAAGATTTTTATTGATGAAACTTTTTACTTTGGCAAAGTCGATTACCATGCCGTTCTTATCAAGTTCCTTTGCGCTAAGCGAAATATATACCTTCCACTCATGACCGTGGAGGTGCGTACACTTGCTTTCATAATCAAGACACAGATTATGCGCAGCCGCAAAGGTCACTTCTTTTTTGACTATAAACATTTATATTGATCTCGTAAAATGTTGAAATGGAGCGTTTCGTCGGCAAATTGCCGACGATAAGAGTATTTTAACGGATTAAAAAATTAAAACAAGACAACTTAGGAACGAATCAGATAATCACCTTCGCAAATCCAGCGGTAACTGGTCAGTTCCACCAGTCCCATAGGACCGTGAGCATGAAGTTTCTGGGTTGAAATAGCGACCTCTGCGCCGAGACCGAACTGTCCGCCATCAGTGAATCTTGTTGATGCATTTATATATGCAGCAGCAGAACCAACTCCGTTAACAAACTTTTCGGCATTTCTATAATCGTTGGTCAAAATTGAATCCGAATGAGTTGCATTATGGATCTGGGTGTGAAGCAGAGCTTCATCCACATCACGGACAATTCGAACACCAACAGTAAGACCAAGCCACTCCTGATCGAAGGAATCTTCCGCAGCAGGTTCGAGATTTTCATAACCGGCTTTATGGAACAAATCAAATGCTTCCGGGGAGGCAACCACCCTGATATTATATTTACCGAATTCAGCAGCCAGCATAGGAATAAAACGCTGAGCAACCGTTTCATTGATCAGCAGTGTGTCCAGTGCATTGCACGCAGCCGGTCTCTGAACCTTGGAATTAATGATAACAGGTACTGAACGCTCAAGATCCGCATTATAGTCAACATAGATATGACTGATTCCGAACCCGCCTATAATCACAGGAATAGTTGACTGTTCGCGGCAGATTTTGCTTAATTTTGCACCACCGCGAGGAATAATCATATCTATATACTGATCCATCTTAAGAAATTCCGGTACCAGTTCGCGATCCGTCTGATCTATGAACTGAACAGCATCTTCAGTTATATCCGCCTTTTTCATTCCTTCCCTGATAGCTGCAATCAACGCAATGTTGGAATTAACCGTTTCACTTCCTCCCCGCAGAATACAGGCATTTCCGGTTTTGAGGCACAAGGAAACTATGTCAACAGTCACGTTAGGGCGGGCCTCATAGATTACCCCAATTACTCCAATCGGGATCCGTCTTTTAGACAGCTTAAGCCCGTTAGGTAGAATTCTGGTGTCGAATTCAGCACCGACAGGATCATCAAGAGATACAACCTTTCTTACATCTGAAATAATTCCAGAAAGACGTTTTTCATCCAGTTTCAAACGATCGAGCATTGCTTCGCTCATTCCTTTCGCCCTGGCCTGTTCCAAATCCTTCAAATTGGCAGCAATTATTTCATCTTTTCTAGATGTAAGAGCATCGGCAATTGCGGTCAAGCCCTGATTCTTTTTTGCTGTATTCATAACAGCCAGTTCAAATGAGGCTTTCTTTGCCTTTTCACCTTTTTCTTGTAAATATCTGTTCATAATTATGCCACCACAACCAAATCATCACGGTGTACTACAACCGTGCCATGTTCAAAACCAAGAATATTTGCAACCTCCTCGGATTTAACTCCTTTTATCCGCTGCAAATCCTGCGAATCATAATGAGTTATACCGCGGGCTATCTCATGATTCTGCATATCACAAACCTTTATCACATCACCTCGTGCAAAATCACCATCGACCGTTTTGATTCCTATAGGAAGCAGACTAGAACCGTTATTAACCAAAGCGTCAACGGCGCCCTGATCTACACAGACAGTTCCTCTCGGTTTCTGACCTGACAGGATCCAGCTTTTACGGCGCTCAATAGGATTTGATTTAGCCTTGAACCTGGTACCGTGGTGCTGTTGCGAATTGAACTCGTATATGTACTCAGGATGTTTTCCTGAAACTATGTTAACCTCAATACCTGACATAGTGGCAATCTGAGCTGCCTGTATTTTGGTAGACATACCACCGGTACCGAGACCACTGACACTATCGCCTGCAATACCTTTTATTTCATCGGTGATTTCATCAACCTCGGGAATCAGTTTAGCATCAGGATCCTTGTTAGGATCGGCTGTATACAGTCCATTCTGATCGGTCAGCAGGAAAAGGACGTCAGCATCAGCAAGAACTGCAACTCTTGCAGACAGATTGTCGTTGTCACCAACTTTGATTTCTGCCACAACCAGAGCATCATTCTCATTAACCACCGGGATAAACCCGTTGTCAAGCAAAGCATTGATGGTATCTCTTGCATTAAGGTATCTTTCGCGATCCTGCAAATCCGCTCTTGTCAGCAGGATTTGACCGATATTAATCTTGTAGATTGCAAAAAGTTCTGCCCACAGATCTATCAGATATGTCTGTCCAACCGCCGCAAGCATCTGCCTGTTGGCTATATTTTTCCCAAGGGTTGTACGCCCAAGGGCATCACGTCCTGCAGCCTGCGCACCGGAAGTTACTACAACAATTCTGTTTCCCTCAGCATGAAGTTTCGCAAGAACTCTTACAATTTCCAAAATATGCTCTTTACTCAGAGATTTGGTCCCAGCTGTCAAAATGCTGGTACCAAGCTTAACTACAATAGTCTTTTTTTCTTTTGTCATACTTTAAAATACTTTTCAACACTTTCCTGCAATTCTTTAATAATAGTATCAATCATTGAAGTTAAATTGCCGGGTTTCAATTTCACCAGTTCACCGCCTGCACTTGAACGAACCAGCAGTTTGGCATCCTCTTCATCACAGAAAAAATCCCGTTCGGAGTACAGAACCTTAATCGGGGTTTTGGTAATTGTTCCGAGAAGTCCCTGTTTTTTCAAGGAGAACTGAGACAGAATCGGCAGACAGGAATTCCACTCTGCTGCATCCTTGTCAATTTTATTGCAGATAATCGCTCTCTGCATCTGCGACAGCAGATCGAGATTATTATTATCCACAAAAACCTTGTTAACCGCAGCTCCGATCAACACACTGAACTTTAATAGATTACACCGCATGAAAGACAGTCTGGTCACAATATTACCGCCGAAGCGAAGTCCTACGGCACCGATCCTGTTTTTATCGATGATTGGTTCATTGGCTACCAGATAATCAAGCACATTGCGATGCAGAACAGAACTGTCATGATCAAGAGGCACCGAACTGTTCTGTCCGGTACGTGGATTATCCATACAAACAACGGCACAACCTAGTTTTCTGACTAGAAACTGGTACAGTTTGTCATAATCAGAAAACAGATTTTCAAGCGATCCTGCAAATACAATCAGCGGCACAGGTTCATCCTTTTTCGGGTGCAGGAGCCACGCTTTAATGTTATGTTTAATACCTTTCAAATCAACTGGAACTTCAAGCTCCTTGAAGCCGATATTCCCAAGATTAAGATAATCTCTATAGTTTTTTACATTGTTAATCTGAGCCTGCAAAGCCTTCTTGTCACCGTTGAGATTAGGATAGCTGGCCACAGAATATGCCATTCCGGCCTCCTGCATCAGCTTGAGAGCCTCCTCTTTTTTTCCTGCTTCAATCAGAGCACCCACAGAATTACGCAATTCAGTAGCCTTATGCATAAACTCGTAGGTCCAGTTCCCCTCTCCATAGGATTCCACGGTATCAATGTATTCATCTCTGGTACGCTTGTTGGTTGAAGCGGATATCTTGGATATACACTCATCAAGGGTGGACAGTTTCATTCCACACACTATCCATGTAGCCTTGTGCAGCTGACGATACCATTTTTCGGAATATCCTCCGAGAGTAATATGATGTTCAGCTATGCTCGGCTTATGAAACTCCTTCACGGAATTTGAAATGAGTGACGTTTCAACGCTGGTCAACTGTTTGACGAGCATCTTTTCTGTCAAATCTCCTTCATACAAATCCTGCATGCAAACTCCTAGCTTATTCAAAGTCAAAAACACTTGCTATATTCTACCACATAACAGATATAAGATTCCCGACAAAACTTAAACTTCTAAAGATTGAAGAACCCACTGCCGGGTTGTCTGCATCTTATTGTACAGCCGTTAAAAGTCCCGATCATACAATAACGAAAAACTTACGTTACCTTCAATTTTGCTCACTCCCAGGTCAGTATCGGATTTTCCTATAAATTTTTTGTTTAACTATCACGAAAACGGCAAACCGTTTTATTTTTACATTGTTTTAGCTAAACAAAACCCGTACAATAAAAATGTTATTGAGGATTTTAAGTTGACACAAAAGGTAAAAATAGCAGTTCATAACGGTAACTACCATGCAGATGACTGTATGTCCTACGCAATACTGAATTATGTATTTCCAGACAATGAACTAATCAGAACCAGAGATGAAAAGGAACTGGCTGCTTGTGATTTTATCGTTGACGTCGGTGGTATTTATGACGGAGAAAAGCATTTTGACCATCATCAGCGGGATTTTCACGAATTCAGAACGGAAGATGATCAGATCAAATATGCATCGGCAGGCCTGATTTGGAAACGGTTCGGTCCCGACTACATAAAAAAGGCTTACCCTTCCATCAGTGATGAACAAATCGATAAAATATTCCATGATGTCGACTATAAACTTATTCGATATATCGATGCCAACGATAACGGAATACCTCTGGGTGATGACGAACAGCCGACACTGTCAAAGGCAGTTTATATGTTTAATCAAAGTATTGGTTATATCGATCCTGAAAATTTCCGCCTTGCCTCAAGTTTTCTTGCTACCGTTCTTCACGGCTACGTGACTGTAAGCTTTCGTTATATAGAGGCGGAACAGATAGTTCTGCAAGCATTAAAAGAAAATTGCCAAAACAAAATTCTTACGCTTCCTAAAAAAATAAGTTTTCTTGAAGTTGTTACCAATCATTGGGAACAGTTCAACGGCGTTGAAGTTGTTGTCTATCCGAATTCAACAGAATCAGGATGGAGAATTCAGTCAATGCCTCAGGATCCTGCCAACAGATTCAGCAACCGTTGTCCAGCTCCAGAACAATGGCGAGGGCTTAGAGATCTGCAACTGGAACATACCGTTGGAATTGACGGTCTGACATTCGTTCATCCTAGCGGTTTCACCGGTGGTGCAAAAAACAAAGAAGTTATTATGCAGTTTGCCGCGAAGTGGATCCAGGAAAGTCATCGCTAACAGTACACATTCTCAGTCTCCAAAATCCCATATTCAAACTACATTTAGTGTTCACCAGGATACAAAAAAAGCCCCGCAAGTTTGTTAACTTACGGGGAGCATTACAATTTGCAGGGCTTATTATATTTGAAAAAAACTCAACTCACATTAGAAAAGTTTGTTTCCGTTGAGATTACATTTTGCTTCTGAACATTCTAAAACAGCTTCAAGCTGATCACCCTTCGGAACCAGATAGGCCTGTGAAAGTTCTTTGAATTGAGCAAGAGGTTTTACATTGTCAAACAGATTCTTATCGAGACTCAGGTTAACCTTCAGGCTTACCTGTTTCATCAGACTGAATACTTCCTTAACCTCACCATTAACTTTGAAATTTAAGTCTAACTTAACAGCTGAATCGTTAACCTTGGTGCCGATTTTCCATAAGCCGTTAGCATTGCTGAATATAGACATCACAACTGCAGCAGCATCATCGCCCTTTAAATCCTGCATACAAGATGATATTTTTGCCCAACCTTCAGCATTATTTTCAAGTTTACATTTATCCAGTACAGTCGCAACATTCATATCATTAAACTGCAGATCGCTGTTGAACTTTTCAATTTTCAGATCTCCAAATTGATTGATCCATAAAGAAGTGAATGTGTTTGCAACAAACAGTTTATCCCATGACTGCTGGAAATCAACGGATGATTTCTTTTGAGAAAAATCATTCTTAGCTTTTACTTCAGTCTTCCATTTATCAATAGAAGCATTATCTTTTCCCAAATCAAAAGATAACTTGTCAAATTTAATAAAAGCGTCTTCTGAGTCAGCTTCGAAATTCAAACCATTTAAAGACACATTCATAGGACTAGATGGATCTGCAACTTTTAAATTCAACGAATCTAAAGCGCCGGCAAATGTTGCCAATCCAGAAGATTCAATAGGAAGATCCTTAACACCGAACTTTCCTTTACCCCATTCAATACTGTTTCCATCTTTTTCAAACTTATTTGAGGTCAAAGAAATTTCAGTCGAATACTTTTTACCCAATGCAGAAAATGTACTAACACCGGACATGGACTGTTCAAGCTTGGTAAGTAATTCCTTTACCTCAGGATCATCAACTGACGCAGTATTGAATTTAAACTTAATATCGGTGTCTACAGATGTTAAACCATAGCTATTATCATGAATGATTGACAAAAATTCCTTGTCATCACCATCATTGAACACTTTGAAAACATAACGATCATGAGAAAAAGAATCGGCAGACTCATCCTTTTCTGATTTAAGAACAAAATCACCATTTAGATAGGTTTTACTTGCGGTATTGGCATCGTTAACAATTTTGGTTACCTGGGTCTGCATTTTGCTCTTGTAGGTATTCACACCAACATAGTAGCCCCCTGCAATTGCTGCTAAAACCACAGCACCAACAACACCCAAAACCAGTGGTTTTGATGACTTAGGAGAATCACTCATATTCATATTCCTTTTTAACACTAAAATAAACAAACTTATCAATTATATACTTTACACAGCAAAGATTTAAAACCTTTTTTTGAACATTGCGTTATTTGCCACAATTCTGGGTACCCAGAGTTCCCCATCCGTTCATATTCATTCTTTCAATTTTTGCCAGAAATTTGTGGAACTTAGCATCCTTTTCCTTATCATTGAATGTTTTTTCCGTTACTTCGCGGCTGAATCTCATAAATGCAGGATCTTCACCATTGACCGTATAGACGCTAGCCAGACAGGACATTGTTTTCATGTATTCTCTTCCTACACGCTCCACGGAATCCTTGTTTTCAAGATCCAATTTCATAATATCCTGCAGAACACCGGCCTGCTGGATAAGAATATTCCGCTTCATTGATGAAGTCTGTACAGAACTCAGATATGAATCCACATCATCACGAATATTGTTATTGTTGCTGTCCGTTCCGATGTAATCAATTTCCGCAGTTGCACTTCCTGCAGCAAAAAACATAAAACTTAAAAATCCAGCAAGTAAACATGCTCTTTTTTTCATTTCGTTCTCCTAAAAATATCGTAGCACATTCCTGATTACTACCTTTTTTCAGTACCGTATAATTTAAAATCTCGTAATTTCAAAGTAACATTGTCAGGATCCGCATCAACCAGTTCCGGCACTGTATACAGATTTAAAATATTAAACAATCTGAACCCCAGGAACAATCTTAACATACTTTCGTTTTTTTGCTGCATTCGGTTCTTAGTCAAACTGTCATACACAATATCGAAAGTCTGATTATTCTGATCTTGGCCTCCGTTAATGTAGATTTTTACAGGAAAACCGGCTAGGTACGAAAGAAGTGATTCCGGCGAATAATAGAAAAAATCATAACCGGTAAACAGTTGCAACAGATCGAGTTTCAAATCTGCATTGGTTCCATTGAACTCAACCCGATCAACAAGACCTTTATTTTCAGCCGCATCATAAAGAGAGAGCATCATGGAATCACTATGGAAATACCAGTAAAGAGGATCCTGCCTGGTAATTTTGGCATCACTGAGTTTAATATCAACTCTTGTGTGGGAATCATAATAATGTCTAATATCGGCACGGGCGAATTTCAGATGAAATGAATCAGTGGCAATATTTCTTATTTTGATTTCGGTTCCGGGGAAATTAAGTACCGCAGATTTCAGTTTTGTAAAAAATTCAAATTTATCATTTCTATGCCGGAGTTCAACAGTCAAATCCTCAAGCTCAAGAAAAAGCCTGGTTTCATCCACTGACAGTTCATTGATCTTCAATCCACCTTTCAACCTATGATTGAAATAGTCGATATTGATCTTAAACCCTTCATTATTACGAATGCTAAAAATTTCCTGAAACACAGGATCATACGGACCGTTAAGATAGGTTGCGGTTGTATATATCCGCCCTAGCATAAATATAGAGGATACTTTAAAAATGAATTCCTTTTCTTTTTTCTCGTCTTCATCCATGCCAACAGTATAGCTGAGATATCCATCCTCATGAAACATGGATGCGGATGTTTTCACATATGAAAAACAACTGTTTGATGCCAAAAACTCTGCCATCAGCTCATGGTAGCATTTATGACCGTACATTACAGCAGCAATCACTATAAACATCATAGCAACAGCTGTAATAACGAGTACTCCGACGATCCTTTTCAATAACATGAGTCTCAATCAAAATCTGCAAGATCGCCTTTCTCTTCAAGCCAGGATCTGCGATCAGCCGCCCTCTTCCCGTTAAGCAGCATATCCATCAGTACATTGACTTCTTCCTCTTTTTCAGGAAAAACCAGCTTGACTAGTCTTCTTGTATTAGGATCCAAAGCTGTTTCCTTCAGTTGTTTCGGATTCATTTCACCAAGACCTTTAAATCGGGTAACATGGAAAAAATCCGGAGGAAGTTCCTTGTTCTTACGTTTAGCCGTATACTTGGCACTTACTTCCTTGATAATAGCATCACGTTCAACCTCATCGACTGCGTACCGTATCTGCTTATCATAATCAATACGATACAATGGAGGCATCGCAACATACACATGACCCGCTCTTACTAAATTTGGGAAATGTCTAACAAACAGCGCACACAGCAGAGTGGCGATATGAAGCCCATCCGAGTCGGCATCAGCTAGAATGCAAATTTTATCGTAACGAAGAGAACTTAAATCCTTGTCCTTGGCATCAAGTCCGATCGCAACAGTAATATCTCTGATTACTTCAGACTGCATAATACGATCAGATGTTTCATCCCAGGTATTAAGAATTTTACCGCGGAGTGGAAGGATAGCCTGAAAATCTATATTTCTAGCCTGAACAGCAGATCCTCCCGCAGAATCACCCTCAACCAGAAAAAGCTCTGAACGTGAAGCATCTGTAGTAGAACAGTCTCTGAGTTTATCCGGAAGGATTGGGCCGGACACATACTTTTTTCTCTCTGTTTTTGTGGCCGAATCAATTCTCTTCTGGGCCGTTGCTATGCAGAACTGAGCCAGCTGTTTAGCCTGTTCCACATTGTCGTTAAGCCATAGTGTAAAAGAATCTTTAACCAGAGTATTAACAATACCTGCACACTCTCTATTGGAAAGTTTTTCTTTTGTCTGCCCGGAAAACTGCGGATCTTTAATTTTGACAGACAAGATATATGAGCAACCGTACCAAACATCATCAGGAAGAAGTTTCATGTTCTTTGGAAGCAGATTATATATTTCACAAAAATCACGCAACGCATCCAGCAGTCCCTGTCTGAAGCCGTTAACATGAGTCCCGCCAAGAGCCGTTGGGATCAAATTTACATATGATTCAGTAACTTCAACAGGATTGTTCGGCAACCAGCACACAGCCCACTCGACTGATGCACCTTCAACTTTGTTACTGCCTATAAAAGGCTGTGCAGGGATTGAAACTTTACCTTTTACTGCCTCTCCAAGATAATCATGAAGACCACTTCTGTAACACCAAGACAGTTTTTCACCGTTATTTTTATTTTCAAAACTTATTATCAGGTTAGGACAAAGTATTGCTTTCGATCTGAGTATATGCTTTAAAGAACTTACATCAAAATTAGCAGAATCAAAATACTGCGGATCAGGCCAGAATCTTACGGATGTTCCGGTATTACTTTTCCCGCACTTATCAATAATTCTCAATGGCTCATCGGTATTCCCGTCCTTAAAAGAGATATAGTACACTTGTGAATCTCGGCGAATCTTTGCTTCAACCCGAGTGGACAGTGCATTGACAACTGACACCCCTACACCGTGAAGACCGCCTGAATACTCATAATTGTCATTGTTAAATTTTCCGCCCGCATGAAGCCTGCAAAAAATAAGTTCAACTCCTGGTACCTTCTCAGTAGGATGAATATCAACCGGCATACCTCGACCATTATCTATTACTTCAATTGACTGATCTTCGTATAAAACAACTTTGATTTCAGTTGCATACCCACCTAATGCCTCATCCACAGAGTTATCAACAACCTCCTGAGCAAGGTGATTTGGTTTTGCTGTATCCGTATACATACCCGGTCTGCGCTTTACCGGATCGAGTCCCTTTAAAACAACAATATTCTCTGCGTTATATTCTTTCTGCAATGACACGTTAAATAATTCCTAAATGTTATTTGCTTTATTTACAATAAAATCCATAATATCCGGGCAGCAACCACTGAAATTTTTAATCCGGTGATCCTCCCCTTCGAGGATTTTTACATGACATCCATCGTAAAATTTTTTGGCAACACGATAATCCAGGACTTCATCTTCAGTTCCCAGAAGCACCATATAATTATCTTTTCTCTGCATAGATAAAGGTTGTAACACTTCCAGAGCATCTCCTAATGCATCCGGATCAACCTCAAATTCGTGTTTGGTATAAATATTAACATGGGTTCCCTTAAATTTATCTAGCAAAGCTGAAATGTCCACCACAGGATTTAAGAGGACAGCAGGGATCATAAACTTCTCGGCAACACGATAAGACCAGTAACCTCCGAGGGAACTGCCAACCACAGCTACAAGATTCGGAGCTTGGTTACTGATAAAATTCTCGATACAAGAAAAAGACTGATCAAGATCATCAATGATATTCGGAGCAACAACCTCAAAACCTGGACAATGCTCCTTAACATAGGAAGAAAGAGTTGATGCCTTTACAGCTGCACCACAAGACAAAAAACCATGCAAATATAAAATCTGCTTCATCGAAACAATCCTTGTTAACAATCAACGAAATTCTTGGTCATTCAGAATATCAGTATGGGACAGCGCTAATATCCGGTTGCAACCCAATCAGGCGTGTACAAACCCACAGGTAAACGGAAAACCTGTGTTTCAATGTGACCATCTTTGAATAGTTGGATATTTCTCCATCCTGGAGAACAGGTATCTAAACCGAAATTATCACTATTTGGTTTGAATTGAATACTTGTAGAAGGGGAGGAAATAAACCGTACAGAACCATTGAAAAAATCATTTTCCTGATGAACATGCCCGCAGAGCACGCACTTGACATTGGAATACGTCTGCAACAGTGATACAAATTCCTCACTGTTCTTCAAATCATGCTGATCTAGCCAGGCACAGTGAACTTTAAAAGCATTATGATGCATACAAATCAAAGTATTCAAATCACGGTGTGCCTCAAGGCAACGGAACAGAAAAGTCAGCTGTTCATTAGTTAGATATCCGCATGGATTGTCATATACCTGCGTGTTAAGCATAATAATCTGCCAGTTTGCACAAAAAATCTGTCTAGCAACAGAAAGATGCAAGGATGGAAAAATCCGGTACATCAATGGACCATCATCATGATTTCCCGGCAACCAAAACATTGGCTTCTTCATCTGGTGAGCCATGGTGGCAAAACGTCTATAGGATCCTTCAGAATAATCCTGAGATATATCACCGGTAACTAGATAGATATCTGCCTCATAGCCAGGTGCTGTGACACGATCAAGAATAGCCTGAAAACTGTCAGCAGTCCTAACTCCCAGCAGAGAACCGTTGGGATCATCGAAAAGATGCAAATCTGTCAATTGAACAATCTTAATAACATCCAGGCTATTAGGATGCACATTGGCTGTTTCCATCATGTTTTAAATACCCTATTGCTTACTCACAAAATTCTACTTTGTGTACCGCCAAGTAATACAATGCCAAAATAGTAGCTGCATTACAGATTTTACCGCTTTCTATCATTTGCATTGCCTCTTTAAAATCAAATGTATGTACTCTGATATCTTCATTTTCATCAGCAAGCCCGTGGATACCTTTAGCCATGCTACTGTCAACCGTAGCAATAAACAAATTAATAACCTCTGAAGTACCACCAGGACTAACTAAATAGTTCAATGCGAATTTAACAGTTTTAAGTTCCAAACCTGCTTCTTCCATAGCTTCACGTCTGACTACATTTTCCGGAGTTTCACCAGATTCATCAATTCCCGCGACCAATTCTAACATCCATGGGTTTCTATTTGCAGCATAAGCACCGATACGGAACTGCTCAATCAATACAATTTTATCCAATGATGGATCATAAAGTAAGACAGCAGAGGCATTTCCCCTTTCGAAAACTTCGCGCTTGAATGTTCGGGACATTTCCCCATTAAACAATTTATGCTTTATCTCATACTCATCCAAAGCAAAAAAACCCTGGTAACAGCGTTTTTTTGATACAAGATGGACATCGCTAATCTGCATGGCGTACATTTCCAAATTAAAACAAAACTTTGCAATTATAAAATAACTTTAACGAGAATTTAATAATTTAAAATTAAAAAATTAACTTAATTAACAAATTTTAAAGGTAGGAGGGGAAAGTAGAAAAGGAATGGTGCTGTTAGCCAGAATTGAACTGGCGACCTCACCCTTACCAAGGGTGCGCTCTACCAACTGAGCTATAACAGCACACATGGGATCCTGGCAATGACCTACTCTCACATAGCGAATGCTACACTACCATCGGCGCAACAACATTTCACTTCTGTGTTCGGAATGGGAACAGGTGGTTCTATTGCACTATGACTGCCAGGAAAAAC